>Ga0126330_10000129_pt1 | contig 19157 bp, 10 predicted proteins | sample InaspJWI91metaG_FD_97004 | JGI IMG/M metagenome (GOLD analysis project Ga0126330, IMG submission 97004) | Marine gutless worms symbiont microbial communities from Oahu, Hawaii - Inanidrilus sp. 2 OAHU.JWI-91 metaG | ecosystem: Host-associated > Annelida > Digestive system > Unclassified...
AAATAGTATAGTGTAACTACTTTTTTGCAACTAGTGCCCATCAGTGATGCTACTGCATGATCGTACAAACACTAGCAGTCAACTTAACTCAACAGTCTTGTTAATACAAAATAGACCTATACAGTAAAGGGCTGCTCTTGTGCTGCGCTGGGATAGTTGCAGATAACGGTGCAATATATGCTGCTAGTTTTTTTGCCTTAACCTTCGCAAAGATCAACTGTAAGGGAAACCCTGTAAGTACTTTCTAGCGAGGGGCTCCGTTCGGCTGGGGGGGGGAGGGTGCCCAGGGCCCCAATGCAGGTAAAGACGGCACTGACGACACCTATACGACAATCAACGAGTCGTGGCTGTTTACTACAAGTCGGTCAACTGTAACCCTCTAGCTCCATTACTGAGATTTGTTGTTGATGTGTTGTACAACTTGTTTCTACAGAGTTAACAACATTTTGACTGACACAGAGCGTCGCGCGGTCCCTCTGCGGCAGCAGAGCTTCTTGTAAAATAACATATCTGTTAGTACTCTCACGACAGCCTTGACATTGGTATGTTTATGTTTATTTTTCAATAAACGCAGTTGACATTTACTTTGCTACTGGACGTGAAAATGAAAGAATCACGCGTGTGATTATGATAGCAGGTTTGTACTGCGCGGATAGGCAGAGTATAGGCGTACACACGGCGGGCGACGGGATACTGACGTGTAGAACGCTGTCGCAGTGCGTGGGCTTACATACCGTTATACTGCGACGGACGGGCATCCCCGTGATGCTTCTTTACGCGTGAAATGCTGAGTCGATTAACCCTTATCTGCGCACGATTGACTACTGTCAGTGACGCTGAGTCATGCGGCGCAGAGTTCAGTATACAGACTGCGTGATGTTGTTGGCGATTTGTTGTTCGAATCATTCAATACATCTGCGCTGTGCTTGAGTCATCAGAATGCCCGTAACTGGCTATATGACAGTGTGGAATACTCATCGTGATACTTGATAATTGATGAGCATTGTGGTAGGTAAAACCGTGAGGGAAATGTTGTGACCTGGTGGAAGGCTTTGTCGCAGATCGAGCACTTGAATGCCTTGTGTGCGGAGTGCGTCAGTCGATGGCTCTTGTAGTTGCCCTTCTGGTGGAATCCCTTGCCACACAGTTCGCAGACAAATGGCTTGACGCCGGCGTGGATGCGTCGATGAGTGTTGAGTGTCGATGAGCGGTTGAACGCTTTGTCGCAGGTCATGCAGCGGTGTGGCTTGTCTGACGTGTGGATGATCTTGTGACGACATAGAGTCGACGCCTGACGAAAACCTTTGCCGCACACCTGCACGCAACCAACACCGCCTTCGCCGTCACTGCCTGCATAGCCACGCCTGCCGCCAGTCAGGGCAGCTGAAGTAGCATTTCATAAATACAGCTGACATCCGCACCTGGGCCCAGCCCTGGGCGACCTTGGTGCAGCCCACAGCGCGTCACCACTCAGTGACAGAGTTCGCTGTTCCACGCACACGTACCACTCTCGGAGACAGAAGTTTTGCTGTCGCAGGACCGCGCGTGTGTGGAACAGTTTACCGGCTGCTATAAGACAGATCACCAGCTACGGACAGTTTAGGCAGCATGCGAAAATACATTTATTCAGGGCCTAGAAATCGCAGCGCATTGTGACTCTTGATTATTGTGCGCTATACAGATACTTTTACTAAATGGCGCGCGTGAATGAAGGTGGAAGCAGGCACCTTGCAGACGAAGGGCCGCGCTCCGGTGTGGACTGGCATGTGTCTGGTGAGGTTGTAGTGAGCGTTGAATGTCTTGCTACACACTGGACACGATATCTGCTTCGCCGTCCTGTCGGCCGCCACGCCTTGCGCGCTCACCGATACACTTCTCACATCGGCCCTTATCAAACTGCTCCCTGTCGGCGTCCACTGCTCGGCGTCCAGCCGCTTCCGCTCCGCACCGTGCTTGCTGGCGGTGGGCAGTGAGATGGTGACGGGGGTGAGATGGTCGACGGCTGAGCGGCGGCGGCGGTGAGTGCTGAGGTCCAGAGCGCCGCCTGAGTCCGCTGCGCCTGAGTCCGCCGACTGCGCCGCTGCCGGTGCCATCTCGTGCGGCATCCAGCTGCGTCGAACCTCGCTCCATCCTCCAGCTGCCGACTTCATCATCGCCCCGTCTGTCCCGGCACCCAGCCGACGCGCCGGCGCGTCCGCCCCGGCTCCCAGTGGAATCACGCCCGGCGCCTGATGGCTGCTGCTGCTGCTGCTGGTGGTGGTGGTGCGAGATGCGGTTGCCCGTGGCAACGAGTGACGCGCAGCTGCGTCGCTGACGCCGGTCGTCTGGTGCAGATGTCGGTAGAGCAGCGGCGAGATGCGACTGATGACGACGCTTGACAGCGGTGGATACGAACAAGTCGCCGGCCAGGCTAGCACGCTGCTCGCCAGCTGATGACGTCGACACTCTGCTGCTGCCAACCGCTGCAGCTCGACCGTCTCCCGCTGCAGTCGACTCAGCCAGCCCAAGGCTGGACCGAGGTCCCCCTGGGCTGGACCCAGGTGACCCAGGGCTGGACCCACATCGCACTTGGCTGGGCCCAGGTCGCCCTGGGCTGTATCCAGGTGGCCCACTTCTTCGTCGAACTTGTGACGTGGCAGCTGCGTGCGAGTGATGCCAGTTGTCAGTTGTGCGGACAGTCTGGAACACACTGGACGCGCGGCCGGCTACAACACAAGACAAGACCACAGCTGATTAACATCTGTCAGCCAACAGCTCGACGATTCCTGCATCAGCAACAGCAGCAATAGTGTGCCGATACAATTGGCACAGTGCCGGTTCCCTGGACTGGCCATTTCCAATGCTGAAATGTGAATATATTTTTCAAATAAGATAAATGGAAGCAATTTTGTCGAACAGCACCCGGGAACTGTTATGGTTTGAAATTACCAAAACGTTGATTACAGTTTCGATATGAATTTATTGTGTCATTTATTACAATTTTCGGCACATTTTCGTTCCGTGTCAGTAACCAACAGTCGACGTAACTAAAAGAGTTGAGTGAAAGATACAGCAGCCTACGACGCGAAGCAATATCAACTGTAGATGATAATACGTTAACTGACAATACATCGATCGTGTCCGGAACCTGGGCTAAGGCAGCAGCGGAGACAGTGACAGGAACGCTAGCTGGAAATTCTTCCCAGTGTCTGGAATTTCCTCGAGGTGCGTCAGTCTGCGGCAGCGCGTCCCTGGCCGTGCTGGTGACAACCTCATCCTGCTGGCGCCTGCAACTATGTCCCGCGGTCTGCCGTCGTGACGACCCGTCGCTTGTGGTGACGTCAGCACACGTTCCGCTGACGTCATCGTTCGCGGTGCACGCCGCCATGATGCGGTCGATGGAGAAGGCCAGACAGCGTGTGTGCCGAGTGGGCTCCACGGTGACTGGCGTCGATACATCTGACCGACAATCTCGACCCAGTGATAGGTCCTCGGCACTCGTCCCGTCCTGAAATGCCGTGCAAACACATCGGTTATGAACCAGTACAGTAGAATAGGCGCAACCGTGGCTGAGAAGTCGGAGGGACAGGAGATCAGGTGATGGGTGGATAGCGGTCCCAGTCATTGTCCTCCTGCATCCCTTCCCCGTCTGCTCCACCCCTTCAGTCTCAACCATTCCTTCCCTTTCCTACATACTCCTGTTGTCATCTCCCCTCAATTCCAGCTAGGAGGTCTGGTGGAGGCTGCGCTCTAAGCTCCGCATATTGCCCAGCGACAATGACAACCAGTCGCAAAAGTAGGAGGGATCTAGTACACTTGGTCCGCACGTTGTCCGCGGGTCCCATAAGGCATAGATGTAAAAACGTTCATATAAAAATTTAAAAAAAACGTTAAAAACGTAAAAGACGTGACAAAAGTAAAAAAGAACGTTTGAAAACGTAATAAAAAACGTTACCTCATCTTATGTGTAGTTCAACTCCACGCCTGATGCCCAAGAAATGGCCTTCAAGGCCGTCACACAATGCGTCAAACATAGTAAGTAAGTAAAAGTTTAGGAGGCATTTCAGGTCATTCGACATGCAACAGAAAAATCATGGGTCTATTTCGTTGCTGTTATTTTGAAAGTGCTTTTTTGTTAATCTTCTTGCCGCTCTGAACTTTGCCAACGTTTTCTAAAAATAAAAAAAAACGTTTGGAAAATAAAAAAAACGTTGAAAATGTAAAAAAAACGTGACAAAAATAAAAAAAACGTAAAAAATGTTTTTTACATCTATGCCACAGGGCACTTGCATCTAGTCTGCGAGTAAACAAGACAATATTGCTGTGAAGCAGTTGCAGGGTCTATGAACTTATTTGCACTAGCTGTCAAGTCTCTTAATTAAACACGTTGCTGACAAAACACTGCGCACACTCTACAGAAATTTGTAAGCTGTTTATATAGACGTGTACACTTTGGCATAGATTCTGTAGAAAATCTGGTTGCTAATCGGCGAAATCGCTTTATTAACACAGTCAAACAGACAAATCAATGGCAGAACAATATCGCCTCAAGTCTGCTAGATCGCTCTGCTGGGTCTGCGAGGCCGACTTCCAGTCTTCATAGCTGGCTGTCTCCGCGACACAAGTTCCTAGTGAGGATTTTGTCTGCGTCAATATTGTGCTAATTGGGCTCCCTTGTTTTTTATTGCGCGTGTTTAATGTCTGTTCGTTGTATTTATTTTTTGCTGCCATATAAGATGGTGAAATAAAGCTGAATATGTAAATAAGTAATGAACATGTACGAGGGGCAGTCAAAAAGTTATCTACCTAAATATAATACATCATGGTTTGACAAAGTAACATTGCATTATTTTTCAATATAGCCTCCATTGAATTCAATGCACTTGTTCCACTGGGCCGGAAGCGATGACATTTTTGCAAGATAGAAGCCAGAATCCTGACCCTCCAGCCACGACGTTACATCTGCTTGAATGTCAGTGTCACTTGAAAATCGACGTCCACGCAAGTGCTTTTTCAAATGTCTGAACAGGAAGTAGTCACACGGAGCCAAGTCGGGACTGTACAGTGGATGGTTCATTTCCTGAAAGCCACATTCTGCAATAGCAGTTTGAACTTTCTTTGCCTTGTGAACTGGAGCATTGTCATGCAGCAACACCACAAATCCATAATAGCAGACGATATTACGTAAACAACAATGTCACGTGACCTGTTACCAAATACTGAGCAAGCCGGTACTCTGCTGCAGAGTACTTAATTTAGTCCATGATACTATGCCAAAAGCAGAAGGCCAACGTTATTGTAAGATGATCAGGTAGATAACTTTTTGCGTGCCCCTCGTACGATGAAAGAAAGGAAAACACCAGTTTATGAAACATTAGCATGTACAGAGTGTATGCAGTTATTTGACTCTTGCTGACAAAACAATGCACAGTTCTATAGAGAAATGTGTAGGCCGTTTACACAAATGTCCTCCACATCAGCGCTCTCACCTGCGTCATCTCCGGTTCCGTCACATCATCATCTCGCTCATCTTCACAGCACTCGCTTGCTCTGTCTGCCTCAGCAACCTGCGCCAACTCATCTCTCGCAGTCTTGTAGTTGTTGTTAGTCGTCGTCGAAGAGTCGGGTTCATCACCATCATCATCTGTGCTGAAGTCGGCAGCGATCTCTTCAGTCTCGTGTTTCTTGATCAACACTTGGCTCATTGTGCAATTGTCTGATGCTGTCTGATGAGCTTGCAATCAGCTGCAGCGTCTGCAACTATCAACCACCGACGATGCGTAGACATACAGTATAGGTACTAGGTGGGCTATACGCCAGCTTACTGCTACAACTTTCTGAGTGTTTTCAAACAGAAAATCACAGTAGGCCTAGTTCCGTTAAAGCTTAACGCTTGCGCGCTTTAGATGTTTCCAGTTTCTAAACAGCACTAACTATTAAGCTGAGAGATTAATCTCTTCTCCGTTCTGACAGCAAGTATAAGCTTAGCCAATAAACTCTAGCTATCACTTAAATCTAAGTTTTAAATTAAATTTTAAAACCGAAGCTTAAACCTGACATGGCACAGTCCGGTTACACACTAAGTCTCGTATGTTTTAAAACCGAAGTTAATCTGAACATTAGTTCGTAGAACGATTCTAAAACAGCAAGCTCAGCGTCGTTGATATTGCCGTTAAATAGTGTTATCGGTTTAAACCGTAGTTTGTTTTCAGCTGAAACTGTCCCCTTGTGCCACTTTACCTTTGCTTATTTATCAAGTTTGAAATCGAGTTTATTTAACAGCTAGTTTTAAACTAACAGCTTAAATATTACAGACGACGTGCTCAAAATGATGTTTTCGTTATGGCTAGCAACCTCGCAGAATATCGGGGTCGATATTTAACTGACTGCTATAAAGTCAGAGCAAAATTGACTTCGACAAGCAACAGGCTATAAATAGAATACTAACTCCCCAGTAAAGGATTAAATGATATTTTCGTGAACAATCGTAGAATTCAGGCGAGAATAGAGAGAATCGCATAGTCGACGATGACGTCATACCTGCAAGGTGGGTGATTGCTGTAGGTGCGTTCTCCGGTGCCGAACTGTCTGCGAGAGTAGGCGCCTGGCTGTCTAGCTGTCTGCGACCAGCATCACATCCGACCACTTGCTCAATCAGCAATCACCAACTGCTGCGACCCTAACGAGCGGCTATTCTTCGTCCGTCGTGAAATGAACTAACACCTTACTTCTGTGCCAAGCGTCGACTCTGAAGGTGTCGGCTGGCGTGTGTCAATTGCACGTTTAACTAGCTAACACAAGACGCATGCAGCTACACGTCGAATAGCCCAGCGTGCGATATAGCCTACTGATGGACTGGCGACGTCGCCTATAACTAGTCGTATTCAGTCGTGCTTTGCGCCATTAATATTGCCGTTAAATAGTCGCCTCCACTGCCGTTGCTGCTGCTGCTGCTGGTGGTGGTCGCTGGAGCGTGACGTAGGCCTATAGCTCATCCGCCGACGATGATTGGCTGACGACGTCGACCAATCAGCATGCAGCAGAGCCGCAGAGCATCCCAGCCGTCATCGCGATGATTGGCCTACCTTAGCTGTGACGTAATTCTCTTTAAAACGAGGCAGTTGTAGATGGCAGACTGCGGCCCGCTCACTGCAGTGCGACGCGGACAGTCGCTCTAAGCATAAACGAGGCGTGGCGTAGTGGTTAGCGGAGTTAACGCACGTCGGGCCCGGTTAGTACTTGGATGGGTGACCGTCTTCATCAAGGATGAAAAGCCTATGCGCAATGAATGTGTGAAAGGATGAAGTTGATGTGACAGTGACAGTTATGTTGATATTTTGACAGCCCATTATATATTCATCTTTATTCACTAAGCTGGTAGCGACGTAACAACTAGGCCTACAATAACAGGAAACTTAACTATGTATGACTAAATTGTTAACATAAGAAAACAACCACTAGTTTGAATGCTATGAACGTCAATAGTTTACAAGCGGCGACAGTTTCTGCGCGTCGGTAATACGAGATTGTGGTCGTGATTCATGTGTACGGTCACATGCCGCTCAATGCTCATCAGACCGTCAAACCGAGTGCTTATTAAAATAATCATTATTATTTTAAAGCACAAAAATACCTGCAAAATTTAGCGACATGTTCTGCGCTGTAGCCGGCTTACTGCAGACATAGGCCTAGATGCAGCAGTCGGGCGTGCCGCGTCCGGCCGCGTGTGCGACTGTGCATAGTGATTGTCAATCAGCGCCAGCGATTCAACAGTCGACTCGACACATGCACTGACAGTTTTACTGCCGCGAAACAATGTCGCTATGACGACCACGCTGCTCTATATTCGCGGCGACTCGGCCACGTCTAATGATGATGCGACGATCGCCTGCCATTACGATCATCACACCGACCACTGCCGCTTGATGATTCACGCCTCTCTCTCGCCGAACGAATGACCTCATTCAATGACCTCATTAGGTCACGTGATCATCTTCGTCAGGTCGCCGGTTGTACCACGTGACACGGCGTCGGTTGTGGGCGCGGCTGTCACTAGTCACGTGACATAGACTGTTTAATGATGCTATTTATTTTGACGACAGGACAAGACTGCGAGTGAGACTTGACGGGTGCAACTTATCGGTTTAGCGGCGTTCAGACGCGGCAAATTACTGACATCCTCGCACAACCTGACGTCATCTTAGTATGTTCATTTCCACTGGCTAAACGCTCATTGTAAGTTGCGCAGGACGAGTAACCAGCCTCTGAGCTTGGTGCGTCTGGATCGACGCGTCGAGATGCGAAGCATCGCCGAAGGCGCTGAGAAGGCGTCGACGGCGAATGATTGATTGGAAAGAGAATACAGTAAACACTAGAGATGCAATACAGAATTAACAACTTTTGCCGTTGGAGGGGGTCTTCAGAACCCTACCCTAGCTACGGGCCTGTTATTTCCAGCCGATCGATCCGTATATTGTCATAACTACGTTAATTTTCACTAAAACGTGAATCTTGTACGTCAAGTTTGAACTGTTGATATGGCTGCAGAAGAACAGAGATACAATTGTCGTTTCGTGGATCGAGGTTAATCGCATTTCTGACGTCAACACACAGTAGTCTGACATGTTCCCGCGCGCTGCTCAATGTTTCCCGTCTCTGTGCATAGATGTCTGTGCGGCGATGTCGACCCAGTGTAGTGCTCATGTCGCCGACTGCGACGCCGTATAGGCATGTCGCCAAGCTGACAACTGTTGAATGTTATTATTTCCAGGCGGATAACTGACAATGCGCCGGACCATCACTCGCTCTGTCGCCCAACTGTACTGCATGTATACACAGATAGTCAGTCAATCAGCGGGCAATGGCACTACTGGCAATGAAATCAAAGTGTTCTCAGCTACAATGCAGCTAGGCGCCATCAGCGGCCGCCCGGACATTACTGTTGCAGTTACAATGCGGACTCCCCAGGTCCAGCCAAGACGAACCCCATTGTCGCATGCATCCAAACTGTTGACTTCACTGCTCTCTCTGACCGACAGTAACTTGCTGCTTGAACCTTTACGCAACAGCATTCTATCTACCACTCAGCCTCGCAAACGGGTTCGCGGCTGTGTGTGTGGGATGCGTTTTCATGTCACTTAGCTGGTCTGCATTTGAACTTTTATTCACTTGCCAGCCCCCGTACGCTTAACGCACTGCACGCTTGAGGCAACTGTCATTTCTCGACACCACTATATTACTAGGCCACTCAGCTGCTGCCAGCACGCCTGCGGTCTATACTGTTCTGCTCCTGTTTCTTGCATGTATTTATTAACTTTAGGGATTTATCTCAGACCAGTTATCTCAGAATCTGCCGGACCGAGCCAGCACTTTGATCAATGTGAAATCGATCGCTCAAGGAACGTTGCCATGACAACCAGAGTCTTGTTGGTTCCCGTGCATTGTGTGTGGCTAGTGGCGCAGCCAGGCCGGCTAACATTGGCATTAACCCTGCATCTAGTTATAGATAATTACGTTATTGATACATAAATACAGCGCATGATACGCGTTGTATTTACAGAAGAAATTCTCGATTTATTCCTCAACAATACATTGAAGGCAGACACGGAAGCATAAATAACAGCATAGGCCTACATACAATAAGCAATGCTGACTGGACACCATGGAAAACAGGTGCGCGGTAAAGAGATACGCATGCACACAGTCTATATACCCATAGTCTATATTGCCAATAAAACGTACACAGAAAGTGTCGCTGATTAATAAACTCGTGGATGTTTTAACTTTATTATATTCATCTTTATTCATCAAACTGCAGGTAGCGACATGAACAACTGTAATGAGAAACCTAACTATCAACACTCAAGTATCAATTCCGCTTTTCTTTCGTTCTTCTGGGGTTGCCAAAAATCGGCCCTAATCGCTATACTCGAGACTTCTTCTGGTGGGCCCTAGCATCTCTTTTAATTCTTGGCTAAGACGCTACCACATTGTCCAATTACAACTTGTAAAATTGGCAAAAACCATTCACTGTAGAAATATATCGTAATATAATCTTATCCTGCCTTCTTCTAAGAACACAGCTCGGCAGATCAATAGCAAAGCAGCTCTGGCAATCTTTTAGCATACATCAACACTGGCAGTGTTGCTGTGGGGCTGTTGTGTCCGGGGGGTGGTTATGTCCGGTAGCGTGGTGATGAGCGGCAGCAGCTGGAGGTAGAAGATGAGGACTGGGCTGGGCGGTGCACGTCGCCGGCATCAGCTGTGATTGACAGGTATATTGCAGCATGCACAACGTCATAGCACGAGTGCGCGACTCTATCGTCACCTGCAGACCGCTGCATGGACATCATTCTCGCCGTTCACACGACGACGCGGCCCATGGCTGCGCCGCACTGCCGACGTTCCGAACCCCGCCCTGCCTAGTTGTCCACAAGACGATCCGCTGTTATACCCGGGGCGCCCGGCGGCGGTCTACAGGCGAGCCAGGTGCACTGAGTCGGCATAGATGTGAACAAACGTCGGAGAAAAAACGCGGTAAAAACGCAGAAAATTATAATCACGTTGAACGCAACAAAAGCGTCCATCGTTGGCAAAATAAGCTAAATAACATAACATCCTGCGCACTACATCAGCGGCGCAGCGTCTTGCAGTTCTACCGTGTCGCAGCGCCCACATATAGGGCATAAATAACGCAAAAAAACCGATGCAATACGATACGAGATGCTAGTTTAACGTGCATTCAAATGCTGACAAAGGTCAGCTTAATCTACCACACGGAACCAACAACTAAAATGGAAAAAAGAAGAAAAAAAACTAAAAAGTAACAGCGGATAAGCTCAGAAGTACCGGTGAACAGTCCGGGGCAAAATGTCATTAAAATACTACTTGGAGTCACAATTGTACTAACGTTTTTTTATAACAGAAATGTACAAAATATGAAAAACGTGAAACGTGAGACGAATGAGAACGTTGAACGTGCCTGCACGGGCGACGAGCGTCGCACTGTCATGTCAACATCACTATAAATAGTTATCAACTAAAATTTCAACTATACGATTTTAACAAAGTTCAGTTTCACTTTAACTGAAATGTTTTAGTTAGTTTTCCATCACTACTTACTACGCCCCGCCCATTGACCACTGACCAATGACAGGCTGCAGTCGCCTACATCGCCACGCCCGCGAGGCTGGGGTGTACGGATCGTCTGCTGGACTTGTCGAAGGCGCGATGCGAATGGTCACACATGACTGACTGGTGACATATTGACGATGACTAGCGGTATAGGCCTCACGCTGCATTAACGCGTCGTAAAAAATAAGCCTACTGGCTGCGTTTTTATCCGCGCGACGCTGTGCTAGCGCGGGTACTAGCTACGGTCGTGTGCGCGTGTCTGTGTCCGTCTGTCTGTGTCTGTCTGTCACAAGTCGGTGTTCTATCGAAACGGATGGACATATTGATTGGTTTTTGACATGGATGCTTTTTCGACCAGTCCTATACAGTATAATAAATAAATTTAGGTACCTACAAAAATAAGAGTACTTCCCTGTGGAACTTTTTTCTGAACTCTGGACTTGGAAAATTTCACCGCGGCATGTCGGTCAGGCGGACGCTCAGAGCGTGATAAACTGGACCGTCGTCGGCCGACTAAGTTGACAATACTTCCGAGCTCCGTGCGTATAGGCCTATATATACATTTAACCCTATATATACATTTACATTTCCGAACGTCCAAGTAATAACTAACCAGTGTCATTTTGCTACGTAATGAAACGACTTAGAACGTTAACGATAACAATATTTGAAGATTAGAAACACTGCTGGCATGTGATCAGTTGGCGGCGTGGCGTAGTGGTTAGCGGAGTTCGTCGAATGAACGAAGTTGACCCACGTCGGGCCCGGTTAGTACTTGGATGGGTGACTGTCTTCGGGCGGGTATACCGTCTCGGTATGTAACCAGCCAACTAGATCAACTCAGCCTTGCATCCCTCCGGGGTTGCTTGATCGAGTACCAGCTTCGGCTGGGATAAGGGCGGGAATGTCACTTCTGCCGGGTGGCAGGTAACACCGTGTGATCCCATATGGCCTGTGAGTTCCCGTAGCGGTGAGACTACGTACGTTTAGTTATTTTCATAAGCTGCTATTGATCGGACACAGACGAGCAGATAGCGGTCCATGGCTCTATACAGTGCCGCGGTCAGTAGCCCTATTGCGCGATCACAAAGGCGGTCTGTGAAACGTTGATCTTGTTGAAAGGTAAACTTGGCGTCTTTGAAGTCAGCTAGGCCTACTGCCGCGTAGTGTTTTATCCGCGATGGTCATAAATCTCGACGCTTGCGTCCAGGACAACATTGATTGGCGAAGCTAATTGCGAGCAAATACAACATTGTACGACTGTTTCGACGGCGCGCCAAGCCAAACTATAAAGGGCCGTTCACACATATCCGCTGCGCGCTGTTGCGCTGCGCGTTGCTATGGGGAACGCCGATTTAATTGGCACAGTGCTGGTTCCCTGGACTGGCCATTTCCAATGCTAAAATATTAATATATTTTTTCAAATAAAATACAGGGAAGCAATTTTATCAAGCAGCAGTCGGAAACTGTTATGGTTTGAAATTACCAAAATGCTGATTGAAGCTAAAGAAAAAAAATATTGCATCATTTATTATACTTTTCGACCCAGTTTTTTGTTGCCTACGGCAGAGACAGGTGCGCTACGCGTCGCTGGGCGAGAGATAGCAAGTAAGCAAGTAAGCAAATATAATTTATAAACGCGCACAATGGTCAGCAGAAGCAATGTGTTTCAACGGTGGCATGCGCTAATAAAACACAAGAAGCGTTTATACCAGCGCAGCGCAGCAGCGCGCAGCGTGTACGTGTGAACGGTGCATAATTGCTGCATGCGCGTAAATAACGATCAAAGGAACGGACGTGTAAAGATGTCATAGAGCGTGTTAATTGTGCTACAGTCGACTGTGCTGGCTGCAGGTATTGTGGCGTCTCCCGGGACAGTTATTACGACGAAGATAGACGTGCAGTGTTTGAAGAGAGAGCTACGTACAGTGTAGGCCTATTATAGCGAGATACGCAGACTCATGCAGCTGTGACGAGCGCTGCTTTGAGACGAAACGTCGACTTTATGCTGTCCAGATTTATGACTTTACTGAATGCGGCGTTTAAACAAAGATTAACAAACAGCTTGTGGCAGCGCAACTGCAGCGCGACGCTTCGTCTGAACTAAAAATCTTTTTATCCTCTACTCCTATCCAGCAGTAGGCCTATACACATTCTTTAGCGTATAGGCCATAATTTACGTCAATTTACGACGTAGGCCTATCCGATTCTGCAGTCAGTGACAGAGGGAAAGACAGTGAAGTCGCATTTTAAGACGCCTGCTTTTGACGTCGTAAGACGGGCGAAGGTTTGTCGTTCATTGCGTTCAGCTTTCGTCTGTTCGCCGTCGGTGGCACCAACACACTATAGGCCCCTGGTCAAAGTTGAAGATGCCGTAAACGTGCATGAGGTAATTTCGCCCCAAACACAATTGTATTTGGGGCGAAATTAGTAATTGTAGGTGATTATATGATTATTATGATGGCCATGGCACCCAGCTATTTAGGCTACTGGTGTATAGATATTGCCAGTTTGTTGTTCAGCCGTTTCGTTAGAATTCAGTCGGGTCAAAGATAATATATATTCTAAATGTAACCTCTGCGAACGGGCTTATATACTTTTAGGATCGCAACCTCTGGCATGGCCCTATATCAAGTACATTGACATGACCTGTGTACTACGCATTGTGCGTCCCAAAAACTCCTCATGAGTGCATACCAAAAACTCCTCGGCACCCACACCACATCACACCACCTCGCCTGGTGTCCTTGTACTGACTACTAGAGCATTCCAGTTCACGATTCGAATCGATTCGATTCGATTCGTTATGCGAATCGATTCGAATCGATTCGTTTTGTAAAAAAAATCGGCATTTCGATTCACTAGTTGTCATGCAGTTTTTCTTGTTTATTTATTGTATAGTCTCAGCCAAAAAATAAGCTGACGTCATTGTTTGCGGCGTTTAATACTTTAAAGACGTTTTTAACATTGGAGATTGTCTAATTGATACTGATATGGCACAGAATGAACCACAGCGTAAAGGGACGCCGCCAGGCCCTTCACCAAACTCACCATCACTACTATTTGAATATCAGTATACAAGCGGCAAATTTATCAGATTGGCGAATCGAATCGAATCGAAAAAATCGATTCGGTAGTGAGAATGGAATCGAATCGAATCGAAACTTTTTTGCCCGAATTGGAATGCTCTACTGACTACACTAAATTTAGTGTGCCAGTCTTTGGATGGTGCAAGCCCATTTGTATCTGCCATAGCGATCCAACTAACTCCCAGCTATACCAGCTATACTACAAATGCACGCAATAAGCGTGTAGAACATCGACAAAAACAGTTACACAATGCATACTATAAACATTACTCCTAACTTACTATTTAAATATTAGTGTACAAACGGCAAATTTATCAGATTGCCGAATAGAATCGAATCGAAAGGTTTTTTTTGCCCGAATTGGAATGCTCTACTACCTGACGCAGGCCGTGGTGCAAGAAAAACCTTACTTACTGATTGTCGCTCCGTTGTTGATATTTTGCTGTTGACGTCTTGACGAGTGATTATTTCGTCATATTTGTAGGCGGTAGAAATTGTTATTTTTCTGCGTCTTCGCGGGATATTAGGAGGCAGTTTGCATTGAAAATTTTCAGCGTAACCATGCAGCGATTGCTGACAGTATTGTGTGGTTTAATTCCCTTTGTAGTCACGTCTGCACTGTCACGTGAGTTCATCTGTCTATTTTAACAGCATCGTAACGCGGCGATAGGTAAAATGCGGATGTGCGGATGCGACACGCTACGTAGGTAAATTACCAAGTTGTCATCTACTCCAAGCTAGCTTATATCTGTGATTTTATCTACAAGTGGTGTTACTTAAGAGTCGTTACTTGGATGCAACCTTGAGTATGATTACACTAAAATGGGAGACTGCCTAGCCCCCGATTTTGCTACTTATGTGTATTACTTCCCTAGATGTATCCAACGGTCTGCACTGAACCCAACTTTGCGCATTGGAGGCAGTGAAGAGAGCAGAAGAAGCAACATGGTAACCATGAAGCGAAACTAGCTCCAACCTAAATCCGCACATCTGCACTTCGCCAATATACCTAGTTTAAACAGCTATATCTATGTCATTGTATTATTGGTAGTATTGTATAGTTTATCCAGCAGTTCAGCCCGTCAAGGCTACAAGTGTGCTTAGTAAAATCAGTTGTCAGTGAGTTCCGACACGAGTAGCTTGCACAAACAAAATCTCGTACTTTGCACTTTGATGAGGTCGAGAACTCAGTCGCTCACTTTGTCTTTCGCTGAGATCAAAGACTTAAACTTTAGTCTGAGACCTTGGCCTCAGACTTTGAGACCAGTGTATTAAACCACAGTTATCCCATCTCACTGGCAAAAGCAGAATTTTTTCTTTAAATTTTCAGCAATTCTATTGCTTTTTGAATTAATTCCACATGCCGGCCTTTATTTTTGTGATTTTGGTCTGTGGCAGTTATTAATTATACTGCCAACTACGACATCATTCATGACGCATTTGTTTCATTTACGTTTGCTTGAGTGAAAGTTGAAGCGGTCTGGTGTAAGAACTTTAGTCTGTGACCAAAGTCTGAGACTGATGCGTCAGAGTTTGGTGTCAGACTGTGGTGTCAGTGAAAGATCATGTGTGTGTGCAGCAGTTTGGGGTTTATGTTGCACCGCACGTGTAGCTACATCACTAGATTACCATGTTAGTAACGAGCACATGCTTGACCAAGCAGCTCATGCAGTTTTCTCAAACTAGAGGAGTTTTTTTTGCCCCAGACCCTGGTACCAGTTTATTGTGTCATCATGTCAAGTTCGTCAAAGTTGCGAACACATTATTTGATTATTAATTGTGTGAAACGTCAAAAATTTCATGCTATTAATAGAATAGCGTCAGTGTTAGGTAGCGCTTAGTATATCTGGATGCTTTTGCACACCATTAATGAAAACTGCACAGCATTTCCAGACATTACGGTTCATGCCTGACTGACTTAACTATCACTATTGACTATGTAAGGTGACCCTGAAGCTGACCATGCCACTATAATCATTACATGTGTAATAATAATAATAGTTATATCGTAGATAACTTTGTAATGATACAGGTGTCGTTGTGACACAGGTTACTGTAATTGTTATGCTGATAGGCGAGTCATAAACCTGACGGTAGTCTGCCATTACTTTCCACCAGGCCTGCAGTTACCCTTGTAACCCTTAAGAGGGCTGCTACCAATTTCACTGCTTGGTGAACAAAGGCACGATGGGTGTGAACAGTTTGCCTAAGACTGTTACCCGACAGCGTCACGACTCACGACTGCGATTTGAACCCAGGCCCTACTGTGCCTGAGTCTAGCACGCTAACCACTCGGCTACCGAGCCACTAATAGATGATGGAGGTAACACGAGGATAACGCAGGTAGCGGTGTGTGTGTAGAGGTGGTTAACGAGGTTGCACCTGCAAACAGCTCAGTTGTGTTGAACTGCACGCTGCCGCGAGACTCCGCCGTCACGTGGTCATTCAATGATAAACACATTGATCTGTCAGACGACAGCTACACAGTGGAGGACGGAAATCTGGGTGTGAAAGTTGGTGAGTGTCGGATGTTTATTGTTCATGAACAATGTTGAGTGTTTCTTGGTTTGTAGTGCATGCTATAAGTGTGTTGCAATAAGCGAGTTTGTAGACTTGGAAATGTCGATCTCGCATGAAATCTTGTGATATGTGAAGATGTAAACAGAGTTTGTTACACTCAAACATCGAGATTGTTATCATTGTATTACAAGTTTACTTCACCTATTATGTCATACATAGATTATTCTATATATGAAATATATGAAATATTTATAAAGTAGTTAGTTTTTGCTTACAGTTATGCCTTCAGTCAGTGCTTTGACACTGTTGGTTGGGCGTCAGGAAGAGCATCCGTCCTGTAGAAATTGAGTAATGAGGTGTTGGTGTGGTTATCTGTCTGGAGCGAGGTGCAGATTGTTTGCATATGGTCCAGCTGATGCCACTGCCATCCCCAAACCCCATCATCTCTTGCATCCTTTCTGTTACTGGCTTACCCAGGTTGTCCATTAGACAGGTGCAGTAGTAGTAGTTACTAGTTATGCCACAGCACATTTGCGTTAGTTTACACGTCTGTGTGCATGCGTGCTTGTAACTCTAACTCACTCATTCACTCTCAGTGTCAGTGTGTCTTACATCGCCCAGGTTATCCATATTGCGCTCATCTGCCACATTGTTAGACTAGTGCATTTCAACAGTTACACTGGAGTATTTCGGTTGCGTGTGCAAGATATGTAGCTGTAATTGTTTAATATTTGCAGGACATGAAACTTCCGGTAGATACAAGTGCGTCGTTCAGAATTCGTCGGAGCATTTCACACTGTATGGTAAGTGGACTTTTTCTTGCTGATTATCAGTAGTGTGCCTTCAGTGCTTTGACACAGTTGGCTGGAAGAGCATCCGGCCTGTGCAGAATGACTGATGGAGTGCTGGCATGGTTATCTGTCTGAAACTCGGTGCAAATGATTGACATATGCACCGGCTGATATCATTACCACCATGTCATTTCTTGCTTCATTATCGTCCACGGTATTTTATTTTTCTTCTGCCGCCTTTGCATGAAAAGAATCTGTTGAACAGATTTTTACCGAAAGCTCCGTTTGGATGGAAATACAGCAACAACTGACCGACATGTGATTATGTGCATGCAAATATGCCCGCCTACAACTGACATGTGATTACATGTTAGATTTGGTGCAAATATGCCTGCTTGCAACTGATATGTGATTACATGCATGCAAATATGCCCGCCTACAACCACTTTTCAGCAGTCAGTTGAGTCTGTGGAATTCGTTGTTAGCATGAGCAGGTTGTGTACATATGTACTGCATATAATCACACCCACCGCATTGTTAAGTGGGTGTTCATGTCGCGATGGTGATGCTGCTTTTTGCCAAGTTACTGTGGACACATGTTGGTTGGTGGAGTGGCACAGTGGTAGAACGTCGGTCTCTGACTGGCGAACTTTCCCTGTCCTGCGCTCGACCTGCAGCTGATGGGTGACCACTAATGTGGGTAAACCATCCGCCACAGGTGAGCCAACTAGGCCAACTCAGCCTTTCATCCTTTCTGGGTCGATAAATGAGTAGTAAGCTGGAATCAGATGTGTGCTGCCGTTTACAGGTAGTGCCATCAGGTGAAAGCTACAGAGGTAACCGCAGGCCTGGCAGAAAGTAATGGCAGCCTACTGCCAGGTCTATGGCATGATTCACTTCACGTCACCTGCAGGCTGACTGCCTGTACACCGGGATCAGCTCCGGGCCCAACGCTCGGCAACGAGTATGGGAAAACTTTACCTTTTTTACTGTGGACACTTCTGTTGATTGCTTGACTGGCTGGCTGAGTGGCTGCTGATGCTGGTGATGGTGGTGGATGACAGCGTCGCCGAGCGTGCAGCAGTATGAGAAGGTGAAGAACGTGATTGAGGACGACCCGTTCCAGGTGGAGTGCGTAGCGTGGGGCACGCTGCCGCTGGCGGTGACGTGGACACTGCGCGGCGCCGTCGTCAACGCCGACCATCAGCGAGGAGTGATGTACAAGAACAGCTCCAGCAGCGGCCAGCTGCTGGTCAATGCCACGCTGAGGATACAAGCGATGTTGTACGCTGATGAGGGCGACTACGTGTGCGTGGCACACAATGACTACGGCAACGCCACGGCGACCATCACCGTCCACGTCAAAGGTACGACGTCTGCTGTGCACAGTACATGTACGTTAGTCACAGTGCAATGACAACGACAGCCTCTTCATGTCCGCCGACTTTTCATCTGCTGTGTTTGATTGCACTTGTAGTTTGTATGGACAGACACAGCATACGTAGATAGCGACTACTTTTCCACTCAGTGATGTCTATGTATACAGGTGCAAAAACGGTCGTCAGAACAGTCTATGGTAATAGCAAAGGTTTTGAGGTAAAAGTGGGTATGCACCAAGGGTCAGGATTAAGCCCACTGTTATTCG
>Ga0126330_10000138_pt1 | contig 18309 bp, 23 predicted proteins | sample InaspJWI91metaG_FD_97004 | JGI IMG/M metagenome (GOLD analysis project Ga0126330, IMG submission 97004) | Marine gutless worms symbiont microbial communities from Oahu, Hawaii - Inanidrilus sp. 2 OAHU.JWI-91 metaG | ecosystem: Host-associated > Annelida > Digestive system > Unclassified...
CCCCCGCTGCTTCCACTACCACCGCTATCGCCCTCGGCAAGACCCGCAATCTCCGCCTGTGCTGCTTCCTCTTCCAACGCGAGGTCTTCCAACCTTGCTGCTTTTTCTGCTCTGATGTTTTTTATTTTTTGGGCTGAGAGTCGCATAATAACACTATGTTCATGTTCTGCCTGCTTTATTGCCTCATTGGACTGATCTATCAGGCCGGCCTTCATTTTTTCAACCTCAGTGCGGAATCCCTGGATTTTGTCGGCGAAACCCCTAATCGCATCCCCGGCCTTGCCCGGCAGCAAAACGCCAGCAGTGTCTAGTAACGACTGGATACGGCTAAATAATTTTTCAAACAAATAATGTGCAAAATTCACAACGGCCTTTTTTACCGCATGAAAAGCCCTTAGGAAAGTCAACTTTATTACTGACCCAACCACCTTAAATCCCACTTCCAATTGAGCAAACGTCTCCTTAAAAAAGGCAGATATCCGTTCCCAATGTTTTACAATTAGGTAGGCGCCGGCCACAATAGCAGCGACGGCTAACGTTATTAAGACGGTTGGAAATATCATTTGCATCGCAGCCCCAAGTCCAAATGCGGCTATCTTGGCAATCGCCATTTTGGCAGCCAAAACGAGAAAAACACCGCCCAGAGTGCCCAAAGATATTATCACCCCGTCAATCATGCGCTCTAGTGCCTTTGGGTTGGCCAATATCTCAGAAATTCTGTCGGCAACTTCGCCGATCATAGGCATCAATTTCTCGCCGATGGCGATTTGCAGATTTTCAACCGCGATTTTTGCCTGGTCCATGCTGTAAGCCCCACTTGCGACACCTTCCGTTTGGCGAATAAACGCCTCATCTGCCGCGCCAGCACTATCCCCTAGGGCCATTAGAGCCTCTTTTAGTAATTCGGAATCCTTGGAGGCCAATCCCAATGTGCCTTGCAACCCTCGCAAATTGGGCACCAACTTAGCTACTACATCAACAGCCCCCCCACTAGCCGACATCAATAGATTTATCGCACCCTCGAGGCCCTCCGCCTTCAAAAGCGCCTCACCCGAGGCGTAACCTGCTTCCTGTAATGCTTCCGATAGCTTCGCCGAAGGTTTCAGAAATCCGTTAACAACAGCATTTAACTGTGTAGTGGCCTCGGACGACGACACGCCTACTTTCGTGAGCGTGGCAAACCCAGCACCCAACTGTTCGATCGGGATTTTCGCCGCAGCAAAGAGCGGAATAGACTGACCTATGGATTGTGCAAGTTGCTCGCCAGTGATTTTCCCCTCATTAATGATGGAAAAATACACATCCGCAGCCTCCTCAGCGTCCAAGTTGGCCCGACCGTAAGCATTAGTAGCGGTCGTTAGAATATCTGTCGCTATAGCAACATCCATTAAGCCCCCACGGCTCAGCTTGGCCGAAGCCTCTACCGTTTTTAATGCCTCGTCAATGCTGTCTCCGGCAGACACCGCCTGATAAGCAGCTTCCGCCAGATTCTTTTTGCTGATTGCGTATTTCACGGACATTTTTGTGAAAGCGGCATCTACAGCCTTAAACTTCGCCTCGGAAATGTCCGTCAGTGTATGCAAGTTAGCAAGAGACTTGGAGTATTCCGCATATGCCTGTACCCCCTTCGCAGAGGCGGCGGCAGTAACCGCGGCTAATGCCGCAAACGCTATGGATGCCGCGCGGGCGGCCTTGGTGTTCATTTCCTGGGTTTTGGTGTTCATTTCCTGGGCTCGCGTGGCGGCCTCAATCTGCGAGTTTACTTGCTCATATTGGGCTCGTAGGTCTTCTAAGCTCTCAGACTGCGGGTCAATCCCAGACTTAATGGCATTCTGAATAGTTCGACCCAAAGTCTTTTGCTCGTGAGCCAGAGCGGCTACTGGACCCTTGACAGCCTTGACGGCAGCGGTTGCCAACTTAGTTCGGTGTTCAAACTTCTTGAGCTCTTCGCCTTTGATCTTGCTTAGAGCTCGCGCCATCTTATCGCTCTCGTCCTCAGTTAAATCGCCCAATGCTTCGATATCTTTGGATGCAGCAGAGAAGTTGGTCCTTACCGTCAATGTAATATTAGCCATTAATACTTCACACCCCCTTGGACCTCTTTATAAGCTCGCGCCTCTATAAAATCCCGAAGAACCAAATACGCTTTTTCCATTTCCCGAATGATATCCGTCACCTCGGGGATTTCGTGCATCCACCCCCCCCCATGCGGTAATGTGCCAAGGAAATGTGTGTTTTCCCACAGTTCATGTGCCCTCGAAAACTCGCTAGCCGTGGGGGGGGCGATTTTAGTGCCATCTACTAGCTCGTAGGGTTTATATTCCTTGGCCTTCTTTAATTCCTTCTGCGTGATACACATACCAGCCGGGAGCCTTTCAATCTTTTCCGCAAAGACCTCCGAAAAATCCAGATCGTCATATAAATTCATGATGTACCAATGGATTTGCAACGCCCTTAGATAGCCGCTTTTTTTTTGTCATCCGGGTGGATGCCGCAGATTTTCATATAACACTCTTCCATTAGCGAGCCAAACTCTAAATATTGTTCTTGAAGTTCAAAAAGCTTGGAGCCGTCTATTTCCTTCGGGCCCCCCTCGAACTCTAAATTCCGCACCTCAATAACGTTGTTTTCGATGGCCTGCCTGTAATCATTATCTACATACACTCTTCCCTCGTTGCGACCAACCCCGTGAGTGATTTGCATGTAATTATCCCTCTGACGCCGTGAGGCTACCCGCAGCCGCACCGATATTTGCTCGGTTTTGGGCAATTTGCGATTGTCCATATCTTCAAATTGGACATCTGGAACGAAGATCACAGTATTTCCACTAACTTTCTTTTTTAATTTCACTATGCAACACTCCTTTCATAAACAAACGGCCGGACCAGTTGTCCAGCATTAAATGACATGTTAAAATTCTGCGCACCTTTGATTTCTTTGCCCATTTCGACGCCAGTTAAGATCGCCGAGAACCCCATCCAGGTTTCCTTTTTGCCGGTTCCCGTTGCTGTAGAATCCAAAAGGGCCAGGATAATTAGCTCATCGTCGTTTTTGGACGTTAGAGAGTATGTGGTGTTCCCATCATCCGTGGAAATGTCAAAAAACCGCCCCAGCAGAGCCTTAGTCTCTGTTCCAAGTGAGCGGTTTATTGAATCGAATTTTAAAAATGCATCTATCGACCCCGACAAATCTACAAACCCGTCAGAGATGTACTGGGTATATCCGCCGGAACACGAGTCTGTAACCTCGATGGTGCCTTTGCTTGCCGACGTCGAAAAATTGCCCACACACATTTTCGTTAGCGTGATCTCCCGCACCGAGTCATCAGACACCAGCGTGATCGCTGTATTAGTCCTAAAAACAGACCCCACCTCCAGGGGTAAATTGGAGTTAGTCCCCTTTGCGTCGACAACATACCATGCTGCCGCATCTAAATCACCAGTTGTTACTGCGTCCCCAATATCCGCTGAGTGTACTACGCACTGCTTGCCGCTAATTGCTACCGTTGCCATTTATTTCCTCCTCTTCTTCTTCAAATCCCTCGAATACAACCTCCGGCGCCGCCTCTAAGGCTGCCTCCATGCCGGATTTCCTTCTTTTTCGCTTGATTTTGTCCGGCTCGACTTGCCAGACTATAGTCCGTCCATCTTTTCTTATTTTCATATTTTCTCCTCAAAAACAAATTTCTCGCGCCAAGGTCAGCTCCACCACGATAAACGATGAGTCTCCCCCGCTATTATCGCCCGAATTAAATGGCACCATTTCGCATCCCACATCAACAACGCCAAAAATGCCTGCATATAGATGTGCCGGGATATAATCGATCAGCTCATCCAAGTAAGCAGTGGCCGACACCTCCCCAGGCAATTGAAATTCCAAGTAAACCACCAGCTCCTCAATCTCTCCCCGGGTGTAGGTCCCGGGGAAAATAAACACGGTTTTGTCGTCTGTGGTATGGGGCACATCCAGCAGGATTTTTCCAAATCCAGCCAGGCCGCTGGCCGTCAGATGCGTATTTAAGGTCGCATCCAAGATACGCTTGATTTTCCCTGTTGCATCCTTGATCTTCATACGTCTTTCAGGGCCCCCGCCAGCACTCGCCGATCAAAACCGCTAACCCAGCCTTGCAGCTTCGCATCGACCAGGCTTTTCAATTTGCGGGTGATGATGTATTTCCCGGGTTCCTTGCGCCCGGATCGCAGCAATCGCCCCCGCTCAAACAAATTAACCGGATAGCTGCGGATCACCACGCCGCCACCCCTAACTCCCGAACTAGTAATAGTATAGCGCCCCTTCTTGTCGCGAGGGTAGGCTACCAAATTTATTTCCTGGCCGCTTAGAAGCCGCTCTTTTAGCAATAACCGAGCCCGTTTTCCGATGCTGCTTTCCAATCGATGTTGTAATCCCGGCCAAGCCAGTATGAGGTCCCGGATGCCGTGAGATATAACAAGTTCTGGGGCTATGCGAGCCATATAACCCCGCTATAGCCAGATACCACTATCTGACTGATGCTGTAATTTTCTGTTCCGATCACCAGGGTGCCGCGGGAATCCGAGGCATCTCTTAAGGCTATCGCGTCCGCTGCGCTGCAACGATAGGTCTTTCTATGACTACGCATTTTCACTGCCCCATCGGCACCGGTGTCCTTAATCTGATAGCTGGCATCCAAGATGCCCGATATTTCCAAATCCCCCCCCTTTAGCCGCGCCCTTTGAGCGGCTGGGTGAACCCGAAAGTAATCGGTCACCCAGTTATTCTTAGCCTCATGCGCATCAGCCATTAACTATCGTCTCACCCGCCAGGGGTTGCCGATGGGGTTCCCGATGGAGTCTCCGTTGGGGTCTCCGTTGGGGTCTCCTTAGGAGTTTCCGCTGAGGTTTCGCCAGTGGCGAAAAGACCCGTGATTACTGCGGTATGGTTGATATTGGCCGGCACAAATGCATGCCTGGACTGACTGCGGATGTAGTCGATTATTGGGTCCGGGGTAGTATAGGTATCGGGTGCAATCTCCTGCGCCACCACTTGCGAGTTTCCGCTAGGATCAAAAACATCCATCCCGCGATTAATCCGATATCGGTCCGACTGCAACGATAATACAATCGCCTTGTCGTCTGGAATATACGGGGTGCTTGCATCTACGCCCGGAGCCACATAGGGCACGCGAGGCGTATAAGCACATAGGCTAACGCCTGTAATCATATCCAGCCCCCTATACATCGCCAGTAGCTTTAGTCCCTCGGTATTTCGCACATTTTCCGGCAACAGCGATGTAGCCGTTAGCACATTTTGCAAGTTAAAGGCCTGCGACCGCTGGATGTCTGCATCCCTGGCTATGTAGGTTATCCATTTACCGCCAAGTAGCACGATTACCTCGTCCAAGGGTGCGCCAAATTTGGATAATTTCCCAAGCGCCGCACTTAGGGCGCCGCCAACGCTTGCGGCAGTAGGCTGTGTATCATAGGTAAAACTAAGGGAATCATCGCGACTATAGTCGATATCCATATCTAGATCGGCGTCATTCGATCCACGCGCCCGGAATTCCCCCTCTAAAAAAACTTCAAGTGCCTGCTTATTTTTGGTCATATTGATTGCGGCAACATGTGTCTTGGTGATCTGGCCAATCATCTGTATCTCTGCTGGCCCATATCCGGCCGCTGCCTCCACCCCGGCGATAGCCTTATCCTTTAATTCCCGGTTGATTGGCGTTCTTTGCGCCAGCCGCGGAGGGCTGATCTGTATGCTGCTACCCTCCTGGTAATTCAGGGTCACAGCTGGCGATGATGAGCTAACATAAGCCACCGCCGCCGGGGTCACTGAATACCGGTCTAATAAAAATCCGGCTGATGTATTAGTATCCTCTAACGAGAATAAAGTGGTGTATAGCTGCCGGTTAATCTCTTGTAGATGTACCTCTTCGTAATATTGTAAAACTGTCCTGTTAATTGTCTCGATAGGCATAATTACTTGCTCCTCTGTCTTCTATTGTTTTTAGCGATGACGCTGGAAACCAACGCCTCTAAGGCTATGTGGCTTGCATCCGTCTCTCCCGGCTCTTTGGCCGTACTAATATTGGCGATAGTGTCCTTATTGGCTTTATCCCCAGGGGGAATGGACACCCCATTGCATACAGCCTCTACTATGCGTGCCGGTAGCGCCACACCCCCCTGGGCTAATAGTTCTAGTGCTTCAATCCGACCTAATTTTTTAATTGCCTTAAGTGCTGCGGTCTCCGCTCTAATTGCCGCGGCCTTCTCTTCAAGCGCTGCATCGCCCTGGTCGTCCGGTTGCTTGTCTGGTTGCTTATCCGACTGCCCCGGGCCTGCCTGCTTAGGGCTCTCCGCCCCCGGATTTACTGGCTCTGGATTTACCGGCTCCGGATTTACTGGCTCTGGATTTGTCGGGGCCTTTGCCTTTACCGAGGTCTCCGCTTCTACCGAGGTCTCCGCTTTTGCCGGGCCTGCTGCCTCCGCCTGTTTTTCACCTTGTTCTCGTGACAACACCTCTTTCAGTATTGCCAGCTCCGATCTTGTCATAAATGCTCCCTCCTCATTGCCCTCAATTTTGTCGATTAATCCTATTTTTTTAGCCCGACGGGCCGTAATAGTCCTGCCGTTTAACGCCCGTATCACCGACTCATCGATGTTTCTTGCATCGACTATTCGCGATTCCAAGACGCCATATATGTCGTCCACTTCCTCTTGCACTACGTTTTTCCCCTCGACTGTCCCTACATCAGGCCGCTTGGCCTGCGAGCCAGTGTTAACAATGATGTGCCGCTCGACGCCCCGTGCTTTTTCCGCTTCCGACGTATCGTAGATTGTCGCGACTATCCCGATTGCCCCAATTAGGGCGCCGCGGGATGTGGCGATTACCCTATCCGCCTGTGACGCCAGGCCATATGCGCCGCTAGTCGCCATGTTATGTATGATTGCCGTAGTGGGCTTGGTGGTCTGGGCGATTCGGCCCATTGTTTCATCTAGCGCGTGCCAACTCCCGCCCGGGGAGTCAATATGCAGGACAATCTCCGTTGCGGCATCGTCGCCCTCTGCCCGCCCTAGCGCGGCAATGATATCTGCGTAGGTTGTGCTGTAACCATATATATAGGCCAGTCTGTCGGGGGACAGCACGCCCTGTATCCATATATGGGCCGCGCCGCCTGATATTTGATATCCTACCCGATTTATCGCCTCATCGGCCGATTCGCCTGGCGCCAGATTGGGGAAAACCCCCGGATCGATAGCGTAGTACTTATTCATCTTTACTCCTATTTAAACCTTTACGGAATTCATTTTGCTGCTCGTGCCATTCCTCGATATCTGCCCAATAATCATGACCGTACTTGGTTGCCACGTCGCTTCGCAGCCGGACGGCCCCATCCACAGCGGCCAAGTCTGCCTTGATTTCTTGCAGTGGATTAACGTGTCCCGGGACCGGCCCAAGATATGTGCCGGCAAGATAGGCTTTTTGCGCAGCCCGCGAGGTTAAAAATTGCGGCCGCACCTTTAGCTCGCCTCGATCGATGAATTTTTTCAGCAATTCAAAGTTCACCACATCATCCACAATGCGCGTAACGGTCTTGCGCTCTTGTAGGCATCGTTTCATCGCGTCATTCAATGCGCCCCGATGCGCAGTATAACTGGTCGAATATTCGCCAAGCAAAAACTCTGGCGGATAACCCACGGCCATAGAAAACAGTTTTAAGGTCCATTCGTTTGCAAGCCCAAAATTGGATGATGGCGTTTTTAGGTCGGTAAAATTAAGTCCCTCTCCGCCCCGCAGCACGTACATGCTGCCGGGCTTCATCTGGGCGGCGCCGGTAAGTTCTTCGACATGTTCCGATTCCCCCCCCGTCGAGGCCTTGGCGGCTCTTCGGGCCTGCATCATTGGGTCCGAGGAGTTGACGGTAAACGATCCTATGTTAATGGCCTCCTGGGCCATCCGGGCAATTGTCGCGTCCCACACACGGTCAATGTTCTTAGCCCGGGCAATTTCAGAGTAAAAGCAGCCATAACCCCGTATTTGCCCGGCCCGCTCACGAAAGAGCAGTTGCACAACATTTTGATTTCCGTCGGCGTCGCGGAAGGAAATATATTTGCCATTTGTCCGATGGACGCCCTGGCGACGACCAAAGGAATCAACCTCTATTCCCAGTATCACCTGGGCAGACCCCTGACCCGAGACTGATTTTCGCCAATCGATATCATGACCGCCTGTGGGCACCAGGTCTAAGTCGTTGATCTCGCGATCCTCGCGCTCCTCCCGGAGAAAATATAAAAACGCATCGCCTGTGATTTTCGCTTCTTGGTACAGAAGCGCCTGTTTTTCATAATATCCAAGCGCGATTTTTTCGCGATGTAGAAGCTCCGAAAACTTGCGGCTCCAAGCCTTCGCCTCGTTTTTGGATAAGCCGAGAAAATCCCCGGAAATTGCCGATCTGAAATATAGGCCATCGCCTATTACATAGCTTGCAGGTTTTTTGACGCAGGCCCGGGCAAGTGCTGATGTGTTATACAATGTTGCGTTGCAAGCAGCCAGCCGCCCATAGGAATAGCGGATAAATTCATGCGGGTCGGGATTGTGCGTTAGCCAAGAGGCAAATTCGCCTCCAGTTTTTTCGCCGGTGTACTGGTGTGAGCCAGATAACCCCACTATCCGCCCATCTGGGGCGATTACATGGGTCACCAGCCCGCCTCCATCCGGATAAATCCGCCGTTTTCAAGGCTGTTTCGCTCCTGGATTAAGAGCGCAAGATGTTCGCGAAGGCTGGCGAGTCGCTCCTCCGTCGTGTCTATTCCGACGCCCCCTGCGCTATCCTGATGCGACCGCCCGATCAGAAGCACTCTACTAATAGCTCGCCTGGTCGCCCGGATTTCATCGTTGTATTCCGCTACCGTGTCATATAGCATTAGTCACCCCCAGAGATATTCCGATTATTAATCCCACCAAGATCATTCCCCCCGCGCCTATCGCTATCCCCTTCCACACCGATTGCCGGATGTCCCTCTCGATTGATTTTTTCAATTCGGCCAATGAATCCGCTGATTTCGCTAGCTGATCCTCTAGTCGCATTGAGTGATTCCTGGCTGATTGCAAGCTCGCCTGTGAGATCGTCAGAGATTCCGCCGAGTTCGATAGCTGTATCTCTAGCATCTCCAATTTGCTTTGCAGCTTCGCGGCTTTGGTTTGCGCCGAGGTCAAGCTCGTCTGCGAGACTTCGAGCGACGCCTCGAGATTCGCGGATGCTGTCCTCAGCCTCTGCCACTCCGCGAAGGGCACTATCAGATGGGGCTGCAAATCGAGCGAATAAGACGCTGCCCCCAATTCCGACACCGGCTCCGATTGCAAAACAGATAAATCCTGTGATTGCAGCCCGACGCAAACCAAGAGACCGAGCAAAGACAGCCCTAACACCCGTCGGCTCATTTGGCATTTTGGGGCCCCTTGCCCATCCGTATTATGTCAGCGATTATTTTTAGCTCGCCTTCCATTGTTGCGAGCCGGTCCAACAGGGCTGTAAAGGTTTTCCCCTCCAACTGTCCAACCCGGTCATACAGCCGGGAAACGTCCGAAGAAAACCGTTCATTCATAGCCTCTAACCGCTCGGAAGTTTCGCTCGAATATCTTGCCAGTTCGTTGTGAATTAACTTTTTGACCCGTGCGACAAGCGCCTCTTGCTCTTCTCGTCGGGATTTCGTTAGGCGATGAGCAAACGAGAAAAACGCAATAAAAACACCTATTAGCCCAATAGCCGTACTAATGATTTGCACTAACATTTTTTCCCTCCTTCGGCTGGGTCCCAGATTCCCCGCCCCGCAACACCCCTTGAGTTGGACTTGTCCAGGTCGCGATTTTGTTGGCCTTAACTCCGCCTATCATGATGCCGATTATTCCGATGATTCCCGGGCCTAAAAATCCAATGGCTAGCTCTAGGTTTATGCCCGTGGTCCTCTGCCGAAAGAACGCCAGTGCGAGAAGCGCGCCTGTGAAAAACATAGTCACCCAATATTTCCAAGCATTCACCCGCTTATACTGTCCCGTAGGTAATGTGGCCGTGGTCCGCACCATCGCGCCGATGTCGAGGGCGCTATACGCACTAGCCGCTAATAGATACGCGCCCGCCATCGCGCCGATAATCCGACCGCTATCCAGATACAAGATGCTTAGACCCGTAATAATCGTCGCGAGCGCAAGGAGAGCCAGCCGTTGTAATCGAGGCTTTTTGGTCATACACGCCCCCCGACGATGTGCGCCCATTTTTGCCGCGCTCTTGACTGCTTGATAATCTGCATAAAATCCCGCGGCAATATTGGCACATCGTTACCCTGGTGATCGTTGTATCCAGTGTGGTAATTGCCATATGGATCATCGATGTATAGGCAATCCAGGTCGCCAAACCTGGCATCGCGCCGGTAAGCCTTATATCCCGACAGGCTAACCACGTGGTTTAGCTCGCCTCCGCGCACAGGGAAAGACCCAGACAAAACAATCCCCGCCCCGCCAGCTAAATGACGTAAGATTTCGTCTACGTCCACATCTGTTGAAAAATCAACGACATGCTTGCCGAGTAATTTGTTGACGCCCCAAGCTAGACAAGCGTGTACCTCATTCGGCGGGTACAATATCCGCCCATCTTTCCCAACCGCCCAAGGGGCAAGTCGGGCAAGGGCGGCCCTGCCATCAGGGCCTGTTAGATATGCTGTTAAGTGATCTTCGGGCTGGACGCCCACAGGGGAGGGGAGAGAGTGACCAGCTTGCACCAACGCCATTACCATCGCGGTAGTGTTGCAGGAGGAATGCGGGATTAGCGCGTTATTGCGCTGGGTATGATAGTTGCTATCTGCTGAGAATTTATAATTGTTAGTGGGGCGCCGCCTCCTTTAGTCCCTGGACGTATGCGGCCCAGGCATCCGCATCCCAATGGTTTATTCCCTCCGCGTAGGCCATACCTATCGCATATATGCAGGTATCCCATACCTCGTTCCGATCGTAGATTTTTCTCCAGCCAAAACGACCGGGAGCAATCTCCTGATAGCGCTCGGAGAGCATTTGGCGAAAAAGCTCGTCGCCGACGTAGCGTTTTTTATCGCTTTGCATCCGCCACTTGGGCATGTGTAGCGCCATTGGGCCCGCCACATCGCCGATATGGTCCAATATCATCTCTTTAAGTATACCAGTATTTAAGTCAAAACGTCTAGTGATTCCAGAGAAAATTTTAGTTTTTTTAATAACGTCGAACGAAGTTCTGATTTCGCTCGTACCACGAATGGCACAGAATATATCCTCTTTGGCGTGGATATACTGATAGACCGTATGCGGCTTAGCCCCCCAATCCTTTGATCGGCCCTCTTTAGGGTCCCATCCGCAATCGATTGCAACGATGCTAATCTCGCATTCTGCGCCCAGTATCCTGTACTTTCTTCGGGCGGCCTGTTCTAGGGAAACCCAACACGCAGTCCCTAAGTCTGACGTGTCCCCCGTAAATATGTGGTAGTCAATTAACCACTGTTCCATGCCGCGGCCAATGCCCCAAACAGCCATCTCCAGCCGATCAGCCTGTACATCCACGCCCCCGTATAACCGTAGCGCCCCCTCTGGGACCTCGCCCATCACATAGTCCTCGGCCCGGTCCCGTAAGACCTCCCAGCTCGCAGCGCTCTTGACCGCCGCCCAGGGGTTGCCCAAAGAGTTTATTGTAAAATCCTTAAATAGCAAAACCTCTTTGCCAAACTTAGTATGTACAAATTGTTGACAAATCCGTTCCCAGGATAAAAACGGCGAAATAAGCCCTGGACTATGGTACGAGTGTCGGCGTGGATCGGTCGGCTTGCCCGTGGTAGGACGCCATTCGCCTTGTTTTAGCATTTGTGGCTTGGAAGCCTCAAATATTTCGCCCCCGCAATGCTGACAGATATAACGTACCGATTTAGGGTCTAGTACCTCACCTCCGTCCCGTTTTTCTAAGGCAAAGATAAGACCTGATTTTTTCCCCGTCACATCAGTCCTATCTCCAAGTGTTAAAACCTGATAGGCCATGCAAATAGGACACGGCACATAATACTTGCGCTGATCGCCAGCTAAATATGATTTATAGATTCTGCTAGTCTCCATCCGCGTAGGGGTCGATATCTCCAAAATCTTGTAAAGCCTTGCAGCCATGGTGCGCCCCTCGATGACACCAGCAATATCCCCTTGGTCCGATATCTCCGGCGGGGCCTCGTCCCACTCATCCGCGATTATTAGTTGATAAGTGTTAGACTTGATGGATTGTATTGACCCATACGATGCAATTTGCAGTTTTATCCCGCCTTCAAATTCCTTGTATAGCGCGCTATCCGCACGCTTTTGGACGACACGCCTGCTCATCGGATTAACAAGATCGGCCATCCCAGAGTCGTCGATGGTTGTATCAATAGACGAGGATGATCTAATCCGCCCTACTTTTTCTCCGGACGTGAGATACAGGATGCTGCCTAATCTATAGCACACCCACAGGACAATCCCATTTTCCGCAACCGATGTGGTTACACCAGATTGCACGGATTTCATGACCGTAATATGCGTACAAGGATCATCCGGATGCAACCTATCCATTATTTCAATCAGATGCGGTACAGAGTCTTTGCGCCATCGCCCATACTGTTCACTAACGCCGGCCCGTAGATAACGCCTATCCTCAGCATTGTCCGACACTAATGGGATGTCCAACCTACTGGGTAATACATCTAATGTTGATATTGCGCGAGCGATGCCAAAATCTATTACAGGATCGGGGGATGTACTAATAGTCGGCATTGATACCATACCCCGCTAAATCTTGTTTGTGCTGCGCCATTACCTCACGGATTATCTCATCGTGCTCAGCATCTATCAAATCTAATACGCCCTTAGCATCCCCTGCTTGCACCATGTTTTTAATCCGCTCGCCGATTCGCCGGCGCATACCGATCAACTCGGTGTTTATCCGGCTCCAATATCCCCAAAAAGCAAACTTAGCAAAGTCCGTATACACGACATCCTTCTGTGCGACCTGTAATTTTATCTTTTCGTTTTCGGCCCGGTATTGGGCAGCCTGGGCATCGGCAATCTTTTTTTCCAAGTCAGCCCTCACAGCATCCTCGGTCAAACCTATCAAGTCTTTCGACTTAGATTGCACATCCTTTGATCCTTTCAAGTTTTGAATTTTGGGCTTGGATTTTTTTACAGAACGCTTATTTCCACGTCTGAATTTCTGACGCAACGAACCAGCCTTATCGCCGACCCTCCGGACAAACGATCTACGCGCAAGATACTCTGCCCAGCTAGGATCATTAACATCAATCGCTTTACGTCCGTTGTTAGTCAAATGAGCAAACGAGGGCCACTCCTCTGCCGGGCGCCGGAACATCCGATAGATAGCCTCCGGGCTTGGTGTACCGGGCAACTTCACGACCTCCCGAACCTTAACCAATTTCATCAACCCGTGTCCTCAAATGGCTGCGTGCTATTAAGCACGGGGGTTTCAGCCCTTGATACTAAAATTTTAGTCCCAGAACCTAATATTTTACTAAAAAACAACAGGAGCCAGAGGAATCGAACCCATCTACCAACACCCCAAGCTAGCAGGCCTACCAAGGCATGGCTCCGGCTGGCGTAGTGTTTAGTGTAATATTTATTTAAACTGCTCATATCCTCGATTTGAGAACCCTCCTATTTTACACCTTGACCTCGTCCCAAGTACGACCAGCGAGTAAGCGTCCGGCCTTTTTCTTGTTGCGACCGCCCCACTGTTTAAAAAAGAACGGCACGCCAGAATCGAGGCACTGATCCCTGATATCGATAACCCAAGCCTCCTCCATCGGACGAGACTTAGGCCCTGACTCGCCGCCTACGATTACCCAGTCGATCCCGTTGAGATTCAGGTTTGGCAGTGACCCAAGTAGAGGCTCAAGCGATAGGAACTTGACCGCCGCATTAGTCTGCCGTAGATAGTCGATGCGATATGCAAACTCCTGGGTCTCTATGCTGACGCCCATCCAGACGTTTGGCGACCAATCAAGGCTTTGCTCCAATCTTGCAAGGCGTTCGACGTATTTAGTGAGAACTTGGAAACGATGCCAGTGCGCACGACGCATAACGTCAAAGACCTGCCGGATGTAGGAGATTGGCACGTCATCGTGGAATAAATCACCCATCGAATTAACAAAGATAGTTCGCGGCTTTTTCCAACCCAACGGGAGATCAAGCATCTGCGGCTGTAACGTTAGCTTAAATCCATTCACATAACTAGCATGACCCATAGCTTGTAGTCGCTTAGCCATGCGTTCGGCATAACAGTGCTTGCAACCGGGGCCTACCTTGGTGCAGCCAGTGACCGGGTTCCAAGTGGCCCCAGTCCATTCAATTGACGAATGCTGCGCCATTAGCATATCCCCATCACGTAACCTCGATATGCTTGTCGGTATAGACATACGATACGCCCGGTGGCACGGTTGTATCTCCCTCGGGGCGATCACTAAGCAATTTTGAAATCGCCGATACCTTGGGGACGTAGGTAGTTTCAAACAACTCGTCTTGTCTATTTTCAGCACGCGCCCATTTTAGAAGAGCGTCGTTATCGTATACTGACGCCTCGATCTTGGAGTCAGCGACTGTGAGGGTGGCAGTGGTGAGAGTCACGCTGCTAGTATCCGCCTTTTCAGCCTCCTTGATTGCCCATGTCGTAAGCGCCTGCCCCGCCTCGGCCACGATAGCTTGCGATGCCTGCTTTTGTGCAACTGATCGCTGCTCCAGTTTGGTAATCAAATCCTTGACTTCCTTGTCCACCTGATCGACATATGCCTGGGACTTGACCTGTTTAGCAAGCGCGGCCTCGGCCTCGGCGTATGTGGTGACCGTAATAGTATTGCGCTTGTCGTATCCCGGGATTAAATCCTCTATTCCAATCATATTAAATACATCCTCCTTGTTTTCTGGTTTTTAGATCGTAACAATTTTAGTTGCCCTCCTCTTGATTGATTCATTTAGTAATTTAGCCGCGAAGAGTTTATTAGTGGCTAAAACCGTGGGCAATAAATTGGCGTGACGCTCGGGGACTAAAAAATTAATCCAGGCCTGCTCTGCTTTTAAGTCTCCACTCTTTCCAATATCATCAATTACCAATATAGGGGTCTGGCTTAATTCCGCTAGAGCGTCACCCTCGGCCTCATAGGCGGCGCTAGATGAATGGGTGCTGCGAATGCGGATAGCTAGCCATGGCATCGTAATATAAAAGCAATCCCTCGGCTTGTTGTATGACTCTTGGAAATTAATGTCCAACATAAGTAATCCTGCACAAAGCAAGTGCGTCTTTCCCACGCCGCTGGGACCACTGATTATCAAGATTTGATCCCGGAGGTCTCTGAAAATTTCTTTGACCGCCTGTTTGGCAGCGATCTGACCGGGTGTTTTCGCTATATAATTATCCAAGCTAACATGATAGTATCGCTTCCTAATGCCAAGTATTTCGGCTTTCTCAATTTGTTTCCTTTTTACGTCTCCCATCATATTAAATACCTCCCTTGATATTTAGATCGGCCTGTCTATAATCCGGACCGTCTATGGTAATAGCTTTAGATATCTTACTGGTGACCAATTTGTCCAAGATGCCCCCCAAGCACGTGTCCCGGTAGTAAGGATTAGACCTGTCAGTCGCTAATATTGTAGGTTTGGATCGAGTGTGGCGTGTGGCAAACAAATAAATAAACCAAGAAAAAAATCCGGATCGTATCCTGTTGTTTTTCTCTTCTTGCGTGGGAATCCGAGCATCTATCGCCAACAAAGGAATTGTAACTAGCTCCTCGAGTATTTCATCCTCGGTTTCGCCGTTGGTGTCTTCACTGCCGGCAATTTGCGAATTATTAAACCGCACCGTCATATCCATTATTGTCACATACCGTCCCTTGTCCGCCATAGCCAAAGCCGCGCAAAGTAAATGCGTCTTACCTGTACCCTCAGGGCCACTAATCACTAATAGCTGGTCTTGGGGATTGAGAACTAAATCCTCAACTGCTTGCTTGGCAGCAGCCTGGCTAGGGGTGTGTGTTACATAGTTGGACATGACAGTGTCCGCATATTTCTCAGGGATTCTCAACCGCTTGGCACGATTAGCAAAATAACAATCATCTCGAAAATCTTGGGTTGGACTACTTGTCTTAATCATCTTGAATTCTCCTCCTGAAAATTGTCCTGTCTATAATCTGGGCCATCTATACTAATGGCCTCGGTTATTCTGCTGATGATTGACCTATCTAGTAGGCTCTCTAGGCATAACTCACAACCATGGTGTGGGCAAGCCGAAATGAAATGTCTGTTAGTGGCTAGGATTGTAGGCCGCAACCTAGCTTGGCGCTCGGAAATCAAATATGTTAGCCAGCCATGTTCAGCCCGCGAGCCCTTGGCCTTGTCGATCTCGTCTATTGCCAACAGGGGTCGGGCTATCAATCCGTTAAGAATGTTACCCTCGGTTTCGCCGCCGCCCGCAGAATACGAACTGCGAATCCGCACGGCCACCTCCATCATAGTCACGTATTGCCCCGCTTGTGCCGCGAGCAGCCCCGCGCAAAGAAGATGTGTCTTGCCTGTGCCATTATTGCCGCTAAGTACTAATACCTGTCCCCCGGGGCTGGATACCAACTCCTCGACCGCCTGCCTGGCGACGGATTGATTTGCAGTATGTGTCACATAGCTTGACAAACTGACGTCTGCATAACCCTCCCGGATTCCTAGCCGTTTAGCCTTGCGGGTGCGAAGTCGCGCTTGATCCAACTTTGCGACCTCCTCCCGGCCTTGATCCTCGCGACATCCCGGACAAGACCCCACAGCAATTGAACGGCCCCACGGCATCCCCTTAACGGCAACCTTAAAATCAATCTTGTGCTTGTCGCATCGTCGCACCTCGGTGCCCAAATCCTTGATATAATCCGAGGACAATCCTGACACTAGCCCCGACGCCTCCAATCTTGCGCCTGCGTCCATCATGACACTACCCGTATTGGCGTAATCGCCTCGCCAGTGTAGATATCAGCCAGGGGCGGGGCCCTATCGGGTACGGGGTCTTCCCAACGCTCGCCGGCCAGCCAGGTACTTGGATGGGGAATGTACTGAGCGTCCTGCCATTGCTGGGAATTGGCCCAAGCATCCACAAGGGCTATGTGATCTACGACGGGCGGCATCTTGCTGTACTTGCGACGCCATATCTGCCGGGCCTTGCCCTTGCCCACTTTGCGAGGATAGGCGGTCCACCAAGCAGCAAAATCCAAACTTACCTGGGTGTCTCGCGACGATGATTTATCAGGCGGATGCTTCTCGGGTGGTGGTTTGTCGGGTGGTGATTTGTCAGGTAAATCTGCACCTAAGATTGCTACCTCATCGCGGGGGATATAGGGCCCAGGCGAGCCTACCTGACCCTCCGGGCTTGACAGATTCTCCGGCTGCGAACTGTTAGTCGGTGATATTAGCGACCTGGGGATAGTGGCAGGCAAATCAGACTTAGGCTTGCTATTGCCCCCGCCGCTAGGTGGGGAAAGAGCAGTGATCGGATTCTGCTCAGGATTTTGATCAATAGATCTTATATCAGGATTATTACTAATCCTAAGAATATTACTATTAGGATTAATAGATATCTTATTAATACTCTGATCCTGATCCTGATCTTGTAACCGTCTGGTTTTAGTTAGGTTAACCATCTGGTTATCCATCTGGTTAACCTTTTGGTTATTTTCGCCATCCCGGGAAGGTCTCTTTCCCCGGGGGCGCCCACCCTTGCGGCCATTATTGCGCAGTGTCTCTATCCGTTTATGCGCCGCTGCTATCTGATTGTCTAGTTGCTCATCCACCAACAGGCCGTCTCGCACTGAGAAAAACCTGTCAATAACCTCTAGTAATGTGTCTGTGTATTCCGCCGTCGCACCCGCAACGCGCAGGAGATAACTTACATCGGCCTTTAGCGGGACCTCCCCCCAATAAGCAACCCGCAACTGGATTAATATCCCGCGCGCCTCGGGGGACAGTCCCATCGTTTCGCACAACCAGTCACCGGGATAAAACTTAAACCAGGTTACTGGGTTGTTATTGCCCTCGCACATTGTTATTTGCCTCCTTTCCGAAAAATCAACACGCAACTAAATCCCTGTTATCTATCTGCAACATCTTGCGGATGTGCGTAGCCAACTGCGCCACCCTTGCCGGTATAGAATTGCTCTCAATCGCCGCTATCGGGCGAAATCCGGCCATCTTGAACCCTGTAATTGTCCCGCCGCAGCCACTAAAGATATCGACTACAGTTGGCCCTAA
>Ga0126330_10000139_pt1 | contig 18281 bp, 15 predicted proteins | sample InaspJWI91metaG_FD_97004 | JGI IMG/M metagenome (GOLD analysis project Ga0126330, IMG submission 97004) | Marine gutless worms symbiont microbial communities from Oahu, Hawaii - Inanidrilus sp. 2 OAHU.JWI-91 metaG | ecosystem: Host-associated > Annelida > Digestive system > Unclassified...
CGGTTCCGCCATAGGTCTGCTGGAGGTTTATCACGCCGGGCGGCCGGTTGCCCTGGCGCTCCTCGACGGAGCGGCGCATCGTCAGGACATCGCGGGAGGGATCGCGCGGCTCCAGCGGGATCGCATCTGGATTTTCCCGGAGCATCTCGATCAGGGTCTTTTCGGTTTTCGGATCAAAATCATCGGCCGCATAAACGGGAGCGGCAATGAACATTATTATCAAAAGGATAGAAAAGGTTCGCCTCATGTTGTCCTCCCGGCAAAATTGATTTGAATGAACCAATTTGAAAGGGTTCAATTACGTATTAAAAGGATACTTGTTAATTTTAGGCATGAAAAACCACCTGTGCAAGTTTGATTCAGGCTAGAACTTGAATGGAATTGGTAATTAGCCGCCCGTTCGCGTTGCTCACTCGACACACGCAGACAAGCCTGGGTAGCTTGTCCGGCATAGCCTGCAGGCGACGACGGAACTTGCCCGGGCTCGGTTAGCCATCGCTTCGCTAAAACCCATAAGCGTCAATCTCCGAGATAACTTCGCAAATTTGAAGGAGATAGATTTTCTGCCCGAAGGGCATGACGTATAAGGCCGGACAGGTCGTCCGGCGCTGTCTGCGTTCGTCTGCGGTTAATTTAGCCTTTATCTAATGTTCAATCCCGAAGCCGCAAAGATTGGCTCCAGGTGTTCCAGGCTTTCTCGACCAGCTCCTTCAGGGGTATCCACATAGGGATAAAGCTCAAGGCTGATGTCACCGGTGTATCCCAGGCGTTTCATAGCTTCAAAGACAGCGGGATAGTCGATCACCCCCAGGCCGGGGATGAGGTGGTTGTGGACGCGGGAGTCGGCAATGTCTTCCAGGTGGACGTGGCCGACCCACTCATACAGATCCTCGAAGGCGGCGGCCGGGTCTTCGCCCACGCAGTAGAAATGTCCAATGTCGAAATTCAGTCCCACGGCCGGGGACTGAAAGTCCTTGATGAACCGTTTGTATTCGTCTGAGTTTTCGATAAACAGCTCCGGCTCCGGTTCGATGAGCAGCTTGACACCCAGTGCTTCGGCATCGGGAATCACCTGCTCCAGACCCTCCCGGAAAAGGGCTGCGCCGGCCGGCCAGTCCATCCCTTCCAATGGGCCGCCGGGGGGAATGGAGATACACGCGCTCCCCAATTCTTTGGCCACAGCCAGGCTCTCTTTGGTATGGCGCACGCGGATATCGCGGCGCTCTTTGTCCGGTTCTATAAACGACGGCAGGTAGGTGTCGCCGACGGCAAAGAGGGTGAAGCTGTTGATGTTTGTTATTTTAAGCTGATGCTTTTCTAATGCGGCTTTGAGCTCGGCAATTTTGTCCGGGCCGAAATCCGGCGGATAGAGGTGGGGCCGGTCGCCCATGATCTCGACACCTTTGAAGCCGAGTTTGGCGATTTTTTCGATAGACTCCAAAAGGGGAAATTTGACAAACGCGTTGGTGCTGTAACCGAAGATCATGAATCACTCCTGAAGATTTATCCGTGTCTACGCTGTTTTTACTCACGTAACTATAAGCATTGTTTCTAATCTGTCATGCCGGACTCAATCCGGTATCCAATCGGTATATGCAAAATTCTGGATTCCGGCCTTCGCCGGAATGACGATTATTCAAATTGCCGCGTTTATTTAGCAACCGCATTGTAAGGCTGGTTCTATCTCTTGATTATTTAGGCTTCGGGAAATTTGGAGGATTTCAATCAATTTACTGCAGACAACTAATGACCTCGGCTTCAAGGCTATCCAAGGCTATAAGTTGGTCCTGAAAGGTTCGGGGCGCATTCTTGCCGAGGGGGTTTTTAAAGAAAAAGGCAAGTTCGGGGACCAGCCCCTTGCGACCGATCATCTGCAGCATGAACAGCCAGCGCGCCAGATCGATCACCATGGGAGCCGCCAGGATCGAATCGCGGCCCTGCAAATCGATCCGCAGGCTCATGGGCAGGTTGAAGATACCCAGCAGGTCGATCACATCCCAGGCCTCCTTGGCGTCTCCCCGGGGCGGGTAATAGTCGATGTGAACCTTGTGGGTCGGTCGGCCGTAACGCTCGCCCACTTCGTAGCCCAGCACATCATCCAGCAGGTTGGTCTTGTTGGCCAGCTTGCCCGAGGCTTTTTCAGGCACCATGAGATTGGCGCCATCCTCGTTGCCGAGAATGTTCATGCTGTACCAGCCATCCACATACAATTGGCGGGCCTTGAGGGCGGAAGCGAGGACCACTTTGAAATAGGTCTGTCCGGTTTTACCGTCATAGCCGCAGAGGGGCACCCCGGCTTCCTCAGCCAGGGCCACCACCGGGTCAAGCTCCACGCGGTTGGGGGTAAAATTGATAATCGGTATGCGGTTGCGAATGGCCGCCAGGACATAGGCCAAATCCGGCAGCTTCTCAGGATCGTAGGCCTGGTTGATAGAGGCTGTGTCTGCAACTACATCTGGATCAAGTCCGGCGGCGGCCGGGAGCAGGTTGACCAGAACCGGTCGGCTGCCGGGAAATTGACTGCAGAGCGCTTCGATGTCCGCCTCAAGCCGTTCTACCTGGCTATCAAGGGTGCCACTTAGGGGGGCATTGAGAACCGGGACATCTGCCAGGGCCGCCGCGTAGGTTTCTTGAACGTTTGCCGGCAGAACCCGGCTTTGTCGAACACAGTCGACCAGATTCTCGCCGCGGGTGTCCCAGCCGGCCACATATAAGGCCTCAACCGGCAGGACGTCGGTGAACTTATCACCGGTTATCAGGCCCCCGGACACGGATTTATCTCCGGCCCGCAGGGCTGCGACCGCCGTCACCAGGGTTGTGCCGATGGCGCCCTTGAGCCCGGCAACGAGCAACAGAATCGACTGGTTTTCGAAATGTTCCGGGATTGTCATGTACCTAGTCCCCCGCTTTGCTTTGTTCCAAAGGATTCAAATACCCGATCCCTACCTCTCCGTCAAGTTGAGTATTTATCTGAAATCAGTTGGTAATGGAGATGGGGCACCGATGCCGGGTCAGGAAGAGCCGTCTGGGGTAGAGCGGAGGGTCTAACACTAAAAAAATTGCGTCTAATTCAGCTGCTGGCTGCGTACCGCTGTCTCGTATTCCTGCATCAATTCATCCATCAGGACCTTAACCGGTACTATCTCTTTCACACGATGAGCATTTTCACCAGCAAACGCAAATCCATAGGCGAATTTTCCCTTGAGGGCGTTGGTGAGAGCCATGGCAATGCAGTAAGGGCTTTTCTCTGGATCGCAGGTGCGGATGCAATGATACGGACATTTAGATGGGTTTCTGGCCCCCTTTTTAACTGCCTCCAGAAACGGGTTGCGGATGGCCCGTCCAGGCATTCCCACGGGGCTTTTAATCACGACGATATCCTTTTCAGCGGCATCCACAAACAGATTCTTAAATTCCGGGGCGGCATCACACTCGTCCGTGGCGACGAACCGGGTACCAAGCTGCACTCCAGCGGCACCCATTTCCAGGAACCGATGAATGTCTTTACCGGTAAAAATACCCCCCGCGGCAATCACGGGAATAGTTTTGCCGTTTTCCTTCTCAAAAGTTGCCACCGCTGCAATGACTTGGGGGACCAGCTTTTCCAGGACATAGGCGGGATCATCCAGTTGCTCGGTTTTAAATCCCAGGTGGCCGCCGGCTTTGGGACCTTCCACGACAACGGCATCCGGCAGCCGGTTATATCGATGCCACCATTTCTTGCAGATCAGCATTGCGGCCCGACCCGATGAGACAATGGGCGCCAGCTTTGTTTTGGCTCCGGCCGGAAGGTACTCCGGCAGGGACAGCGGCATACCGGCACCGGAAAAAATAATGTCGATGCCTTCTTCGATGCTAACCTTCACCATGTCGGCATAGTTGGTCAACGCCACCATGATGTTGACCCCGAGGATTCCATCGGTCAATTTCCTGGCCCTGGCAATCTCCTCGCGCAGCCCGCGAATACAGGCTGCTCTCATATCGGATTTAAGGTCCGGCTGCATGAATCCCGGTATGGCAGCCGAGAGCACACCAATACCGCCCTGGTTGGCGACTGCCGATGCCAGACTGGACATGGAGATGCCTACTCCCATGCCGCCTTGAATAATTGGGGTTCCACAGATCAAATCGCCGATACGCAGTTCAGTTGAATTCATTTGTTCCTCGACAACGCGCTGAGCCGAATTCGTGAATTGTAAACCCGCGGAAGAATACGCTGGACAATAGCGAGAGGGCAATACGCATCGGTAGTTTTACAATTGTTTTACAGGTACCGATCCACTGCTTCAGTACGGTCGCGTTGCTGAGCAATGATCTACCTATCTGGAATTGCTTTATAAAAAGTTTATTGCAGACTTTTCGAAAATCGGTCTTATGTTGCAATTAGACAGGAATCAGAGCACAGGGATTTAGAACCTGGGGGTATGATGAAGTCAAGCAACCGATATGCCTGGTTGGGAACGGTTTTGCCGGTACTGGCCCTTATGGCGCTGCTCACCGCCTGCAACCAGAACCGCGAGTCCTCTACCGGGCAGCCGGAGATAAATACCGGAAATCATAAAATGTACGCTCAAACTGAAGTTATTCAAACAACTGATAGATTACCGGCCATCGACAAACTTGCGCCGGTCGAATACAAAACCGCAACCTTCGGCCTCGGGTGATTCTGGGGCATCGAATCCCAGTTTGGGATGCTCGAAGGCGTTATTCGAACCCGGGTGGGGTACGCCGGTGGCGAGAAGGAAAATCCGGACTACGGCCATATCGGCGATCACACCGAGGCCGTCCAGGTGGACTATGACCCGCGGGTGATCAGTTATGCTGATCTTCTCGAAGTGTTCTGGAACAGCCATAAACCAACCAGCAAGAGCTGGATGCGCCAGTACATGAACGCGGTCTTTTATCACAATGACGAGCAGCAAAAGGTCGGTGAAGCATCTAAGGTGGTCCTGGCTGAAAAGATGGGACGTACTATTCGCACCCCGGTGGCACCGCTGCGCTCCTTCACTCTAGGTGAGAACTATCACCAGAAATATATGCTCAAGCGCCAATCACGCCTGACATCTGAAATGTCGCGGATCTATCCCAAAAACCAGGACTTCATCAACTCCACGGCCGTATCCCGGCTTAACGGCTATGCCGGTGGTAATGGCAGCGTAAAGCAACTGGCGCTGGAAATCGACAGCCTGGGGTTGAGTGAGAATGGGAAGCGGATTCTGAAGCAACTTGTCAGGTAGAACCAGGCCAAAAAGTCTTTTGGCTCAATCTCGGCGTTGGCCGCGAATATCAAATCCTCGAAATACTACCAGTATTCCTCCGGTTTGACCCACCTTTAAAGATCAATCAGGCGGGAAATCCCGACTCGGGGGAAATTTCGCGGCCGCCTTGACCTTGAACCAAAATCCATTTTTTTGAAGTAGTTCCTAATATTGTGAATATTAACATTGGATTTGGGTTAAAACGTCTGATATAAAATACGATCAATCAAACTCGCAGATCTCAAATATCTGAATGCAAGCGCCCATTATCAACAGACAGTCCATTATCACCCTGCTGGTTTTGCTCTTATTTGATTTCGCTATTTTTAACCTTATAGCCAGCCAAACCGCAGCCAAAACGCCGTCAACGCTCGTCGTCCCCCAGGCTGTGACTGTCGGTTCACCGTTTCTGGTTGAGCTGTCTTCCCCGGGAAGATTGGAAGCCGTCGAAATTGAGTGGTCCGAGCGTGTCATCCAACCTTCTATTGCAAATGCTGACAATACTTACACCGCCCTGGTGATGCTCGGAACCGGGATGAATGCCGAACCGGGAGTGCGGTCCATTCAGGTCCGCGCCCGGGTTGACGGACGCAATAGAACCTACCAGAAGTTCATCGAGATACTCCCCAGGGAATTCTCGCAGGAGGCCCTTTCTGTCGCCCCCGGTATGAACAAGCCGCCCAAGAAACTCCATGGCCGGATCAAACGCGAACTGGCCGCTATGAGAGGGGCGCTGCGTACCGATTCGCGGCAGCGGATGTGGGAGGTTCCCTTCCACCGCCCGGTTCCGGGTATCATGTTAAGCCGCTTCGGTCTGCGGCGAACCTTCAACAACGAAACCAAACGACGCCACACCGGCCTGGATTTCCGGGCGCCGGAGGGAACCCCGATAGAAGCCATCGCAGCAGGTAAAGTCGTGCTGGTAGGCGAATATTACCTGCCCGGCAACACGGTCGTGATCGATCATGGCAACGGAGTGGTATCCATGGCCATCCATATGTCCAATGTAATGGTAAAGGAAGGGGAATGGGTGGAACGCGGCCAGGCTTACGGCCTCTCTGGTGCCACCGGTCGCGTCACGGGGGCCCACCTGCATCTTTCGGTTGCAGTGCATGGTGTGACTGTTGATCCGGAACCATTGTTTGAGATGGGCCACATTACAGGTGCCGCCGCCGCTCTTCAGCCGAAATAGACTTCCCCAGTTTCTGATCAACCCCCATGATGAGATTGAATGCCCCCGCAAATCCGGTAAGCGGGATTTCCGCTGTGCTCCAACAAGCTAAAGGGAATGCGCTCGCTGTTTTGTTCAGCTTTTTTACAGATAGGTATTATGTCGTGGTCTGCACATTCAGAAAACCATTGGACTGGAGATGAAATGGCAACAACCTTATTCAAAAACGGAACTATCGTAGACGGCACCGGCCGACCATCTATCCCTGGCAGTGTCCTGGTGGAAGATGACCGGATTGCAGATATCATTTCAGCCGTGGAAGCTGTGCCGGCAGCAGACCGAATAATCGAAGCCGAAGGGCTGGTGATCGCCCCCGGGTTTATCGACATGCACTCGCATGCCGACTGGGTTTTGCCCTGGGAAGAACATCCCCGGGTACTAAAGTGTCTCGTGGAGCAAGGCATTACAACAGTCGTGGCCGGCAACTGCGGGTTTTCGCCGGCCCCGATGACAGCAGCGGCAATTGCTCGGACCGAGCTTTTGGGCACCATCCTCAAAGCCGGCCCGTTTGAATACCGCTGGGAATCGATGGACGAATACCTGAGCCATATCGAGGAGAAAGGCAGCATCGTCAACCTGGCCGAGCTGGTCGGGCATGCCGCCGTGCGTTACGTTACCAGCCAGATTGATCGGGGTGAAATGCCACCCGCCGACCTGGCCGGTAGCCTGGTCAATACCCGTCGGGCCCTGGATGAAGGGGCCTGCGGTCTCAGTTTCGGGCTCGGCTACGATCCGGGGATGTTTTCGTCCCAGGAGGAATTGGCCGCCTTTTGCAAGGCAGCCGCCCAAGCCGGCAAGCCGGTTACCATCCACCTGAAGGCGCTCTCGAAATTGTCGCCCTGCTACCCGTTGACATCCATGTCCGCCCACAATGTGCGGGCCCTCAAGGAGGCCATAGCCCTGGCCGAGGAAACCGGCATGCGGCTGCAGTTGTCGCATTTCATTTTTGTAGGCCGCAACAGCTGGAAAACAGCGGATGAATGCCTCGCGCTCGTGGAGGCAGCCCGGTCCCGGGGCCTGGATGTGATGATCGACGCGTTTCCCTACACCTGCGGCAACACCACTATTCTGGCCCCGATTCCCTTCTGGTTCCTGGAAAAAATGCCCGGGGCTTTTTCCAGTTCTTTGCTCCGAGCAAGGTTGAAGCTGGAATTGGCCATCGGCTTCAAGCTGGTCGGTTTCGGGTATGAGGATTTCCAGGTAATGGATGTGGCCCTCGATGAACATACCGACATCAATGGGCTGCGTCTACCGGAGGTGGCCCGCCAATGGGGTTGCTCGCCCTTTGAGGCCACGCTGCGGTTAGCGGAAAAAAGCAACGGGGCCACCCTGATGCTGTTTCACACCTACAGTGGCGAGCCCGACAATGAAGCCGCCCTGGAAAAGGTCCTGACCAAAGACTATTGCCTGTTCGAAACCGACGCCCTGGTCAAAGCAGCTGGATTTCCCAACCCGGCCGGCGTGGGCACCTTCCCGCGCATCCTGGGGACCTGTGTTCGCGAAAAGAATTTATTTTCCCTGGAAAACGCCGTCCACCGCATGACGGGTGCATCGGCGGAGCGCTTTGGATTGAAAGACACAGGGACTTTGCAAAAAGGCAAAGCCGCGGATATCGTCTGTTTTAATCCCGAAACCGTGGCTTACAATTATGATGATCCTGAAAAGCCGGCAGATAGACCGGAAGGGATCCGGCATGTCTACTTGAATGGGCAGCAGGTTGTCCAGGACGGCGCATACCTGCGAGATGTCATGGCCGGGAGGGTGATACGCTGTTGAACTTCACCCTCCCCCAACCCCTCCCGTCAAGGGAGGGGAGTGTTTACTGACCCCGGACGCCTTGCACCACGTTAGGCATTAGCTTCGCGTCATTTTGAACCAAAACCCATTGTTTGAGAAAGGTTCTGGTTTTTCTCCTCCCCCTTGACGGGGGAGGCCGGGTGGGGGTGATGATGAAACGGCCTCGAAGTCATTCAAAATAACTACTTGACGGTTGGTTCACCCTCCCCCAGCCCCTCCCTTCAAGGGAGGGGAGCCCTTCCTGAAGCCAGACTCCGGGCACCCGACTTCTTGGTTCTCACCTTCAGCCGTCTACCTTTCAGTTAACCGGTAATCGCTTCTTCAGGGCCTTGCGTGCAGCAGTGGTAAGGCTCTGCATATCCACCGGTTTCATTAGAAACTCTTTGATTCCGATACTCAGAGCCTGGTTGCGGGAAATCGTTTCACTGAACCCGGTTAAAAGGATAATCGGAATCTCCGGGCGGATCTCCATCAATTTCAGGGACAATTGATCTCCGGTCAGATTCGGCATGGTCATGTCCGTAATTACGAGATCAAATGTCTCCGGTTTGGCACTGAAAATCTGCAGTGCTTCCAGACTATTTGTGCAGCCCGTCACCCGATACCCCATTGCTTGCAGCATCTGTCTAATCATTCGTACGATACCGATTTCATCATCCACAAGAAGGACATGCTCATATCCCCTTTCAAGGGGCTGCTGGGTAGCCTTGGGCGCAATGTTGGGACTTGCCTTGAGAACCGGTAGGAACACCTGAAACTCGGTACCGCTGCCCATTTCCGTGTTGACCTGAATGAAACCACCGTGTTCTTCGATAATTCCATGAACGACCGCCAGCCCTAAACCGGTGCCTTTGTCCGCTGTTTTTGTGGTGAAATACGGGTCGAATATCCGGCTCAGGACATTCGGCTCAATTCCCGTGCCCCGGTCTTCCACCGAAAGGCAAACATACGTTTCGTGATTTGGAGGGGAACCATCCAGAACCTTATCCGGCAGCGCCATCTGCTTCAAACTGACGGTCAGGCGTCCCCCTTCCTCCAGCATCGCATGGTAGGCATTGGTCACCAAATTCATGACCACCTGGTGAATTTGAGTTGCATCCGCCATGACTTTTCCGCACGTATGATCGATAACCTGATTAATGGCGATGGTAGATGGCAACGACGATCGAATAAGCTTCAAGGCCTCTTCAACAATAAGACAGATATTCACGGGTTTGAGCTCATGCTCGGTCTGCCGGCTAAACGTTAATATCTGGGTTACCAGCTCTCTGGCGCGTGTCGTCCCGGCCAGAATTTCCAAAAGGCTGTTTCTCAAGGGGCTGTCTTCAGGCACCTCCATCAGCAGCAATTCCGTATACCCCAGAATTGGAAATAGAATGTTGTTGAAATCATGGGCAATCCCGCCCGCCAGGGTTCCAATGGATTCCATCTTTTGCCCCTGGTGAAGCCTTTGTTCCATCTTTTTCAATTCAGTGGTATCCCTAAAAACCGCCATTTTAGAAAAGGTCTCATCCGCGTGAACAATGGGGGTGTGGGAAATGTGATAGGTGCGATTATCTTTGGGGCTCTCAATATCCTGCTCGCCGAATTCGCCTGCCTCGATCTTCTCGCCGGGGCACCAGGTACATTTTTCCATAAAGTTATCTATGACGTTGTAACACGTTTCGCCGGTGGCATCGTAACCGATCTTATCAACCATGGCGGCATTCATATATTCGATCTTGAAATCTTGAGAGCAGACAAAAACGAGGTCTTTCATGGCATCCATGGTGGACCGGTATTTTTGCTCGCTTTCCGACAAGGCCGATTCCTTTTTTCTCAGATCGGTTATATCCAAAGCGGTGAAAGCAACGCCCCGCGTGTGGTCCATTCGGTCTAAAGGGGTTGCGCTTAATAGGACATTTATCGTTTCACCACTTTTGCGCCGCCAAATTGTTTCCACCGTACCGGTCCCAATGCTTCTAAGCTGCGAATCTTTTAATTCTATGACGCGCACATATTCATCCTCATCCAGGTAGAGCAGCCGGTCTTTCTTGCCGATCAATTCTTCCGCGGTATACCCTGTAATTTCGCTGAGTCTTTCGTTCACAATTTCCAGGGTTTGACCTTTTTCAAAGCCGATTCCAGTGGGTGCGGCTTTGAATATGCTCTGCAGCTTGTCCTCGCTCTCCTTTAATTCATTCTCGGCATGCAGGCGTTCCTGGATGGTACTTTGTAAAGCTGTCGTCATGGTTTTGAGAGATTCACTCAAAATACCAATTTCATCTTTTCGAGGATTTAACCATTCGACATCATTGTTGTTTGATGAAATCGTGTTGGAAATATCGACAAGGCGGGATATCGGCTTGGTCATCTGTTTGCTTAAAATAATGGCGTACAACACCATCAACAAAAAAACGACCAGACTAATAGCACCGGCGAACCTGGCAATTTCTCTTTTTTCTTCAAATGTCTGCCCCTCATCATAGCCCGCCACAATATAATAGTCCGGATCTACAAAACCGGGGATTGGGAGCTTCGAAACAAAAAGTTCTTCATTGGCTAATTTCACGCGCGCAAATTCGTCGTTGGTTGTTACCTCTGGAACCAGCGCTTTTAAAAAATTCGCATTACTGCTCACCGATTGTATGCGCGCATGACTGATCAACACGCAGTTGTAAAAAGCAGTTTCCAATCTGACGGGTTTCGTCAAATAGAGCACCGCAATGACCTTACGTCCGGATAATACCGGCGTAAGTGAGGCGATGCCCAACTGCCTTGAGGGCAGCGCGCAGAAAAAGGTGCTGTTCGATGCCGTCAGCGCCGAATTGAATTCTTGCAGATAGCTGGTTGCCTGAATATCGTTGAAATGTATCTCCCCGGCAGAGGCAATCACTTTTCCTTTCGGTGTGATGACAGCAAGGGATTCGAGATTATTTTGCCTATGTAAAATCGCGAGGTGCTCTTTGAGCTGAAAGTGAACGTTGAGCTTATACGGCACAATTATTTGATTATCGGATGCCAGGCGCAGAGTTCTTTCCTTAAAGGTCTCCCTGTAATTGACCATCAGCGCCTTGGTCACCTTCTCGAGTTGTAGCAGCTTTATCTCAGAAAAGTGGTTGATTCGGCGGGATTCGATTTGCTGGAAAAGAAAAAAGCCTGCCATGGTGAAAAGGACAGGTAAAAAGAGAATTGCAATGGAAAGCTTGAAGACAATTGAGTCTTTAAATTTAACCGTCGTCATAATTATTTTTCAGGATCGAACCGCATGAGAGTCGTTCGTTGCGTGTGGTTATTGGGTTTTTTGACCCAACTGGTTGTCGCCCTGTTCAGTCATCGGTAATATTTCCATACGGTTAAAAATAACCGCGGCTCCGATGATTTCATCCGAAATGGCGATGTTGAGCATTTTTGCCCGGGCGATGTTGAAGGTAATCAAATACTCCTTAGCCGTCTCGATTGAGAGGCTTTCAATGTCTTCGCCTTCCAGCAGTTTGGCACCCATCTGCGCTGCCTGGCGACCCATGGCACCAAAATCCACCGACGCGCCCCCAAAAAGCCCCAGGCGGGCGAACATGAAATTGAGAGCCATACCCGGTTTCTCAGACTTTTGAATGAACGTTTTAATTGTATCCCGGAACCCAATGCTCTCGCCCTTTTCATTTTTTATACTGAGCACAACCGGATAAACAGCTTGAATGGAATCATCCCGGTTGATATTTTCAATTTCATTCACATATGCCCTGAGGGTGCCAACCTGTTTGAAGGTGACCTGGGTATTGGATGGATTCTCCTCGAGTTCCTTTTGCATTTGGGCCCTAATGGCATTGCCTGTTGGACTTTTATCAAGCAGCGCTACAACGTGTTTCAATTGCGGATCTACACCCCGCATGACGTCGAGCGCGGTCCGAAAATGCAGCTTTTCATAAACCCCCGTAATATTTGCCGCTGGGCGCATGCCATCGTCCAAAAATGGTACCCTCTTACTGTAATTGGCCGGTTGGCCGTTCATTCCCGTAAAAACAACTGGAAACGGTTTTCCCACCAGATGAAGGCCAACTTCACGGAAAGCATTATCATCAATGGTAAATATGATATCCGGTTTGAATGCTTCGATTGCCTGCAACACTTTGCGGGCTTCCGCCTGCATTTTTTGGGACGTGCTGTTGGTTGTCTTGGTATCCATGAAATGCGATCTGATCGTAAGGTTTGTCCCAAAATGCTCGCGCAAAACATTTTCAATTCCATTGCTTTGAGGAATGCCGCAGACGTGGTTACTTTCATAGCTGTGGACAATAAAGGCCCGCTTGGAAACGGCCCCGCCATTGGCCGCAGGGCTGAAGGTGAGGACCAGCACCATTGTGAACAAAAACGTTCCTCTAAATTTCAACGGTTTAGTGGTCAGGAGTCTCGGTATTCTGTGGAACAAGCAGTTGAAGTATAGGCTGTGCATGCGTAAATACCTTTTCAGTTTGAAAAAAATAAATGTTATCTCGACAAAGGTTATTAAACAGCTTCTGAGCCTGGTGCCCGGTTCAACGCATCAGAGAAACGGCATTTCATCCGGTTGCGCCTCTGCGGCGATCTTGCCTTTTCAGAGCACCCTACGATTTCGATCGGCACTAAACGTCACTTTGGGGGCACTCTTATGTATAGATCGGCCGTTAGAATCTTTTATTGAGAAAATTCGTCGCAGCCGTCAGAAAAATTGTGTCTATTGGGAGGGTTGCTGAGTTGGTCTCCTGAAAGATTGATGCTGAGAAACAATCCCAGGAAACCAGGGGACTCCTAATCGCCCGAAAATATACTCTATATTGATTGCACAGGTTAGAATGTTTTGCAAATTTATTTGCTGGGGCGGGTCGGCCAAGAACGCGGTATAAGAGCACAACCAGTTGTAATATTAGGCGTTTAGGGACATAAGGATTCTTTGAATCCGGCATGTCCGACGTGAACTCTGAACGGATGAATTGCCGCTTCAGAGGGCCTTTGGATCGAGGGAGGGAACCTTCGTGCTTTATCTAAATGTTGAGTTGGTGTTAAAGGTAGGCGCATATGTGGATCCATTAGAGGTCGGCATGTTACGGGAGGCAAGCCTTCCATTGTTTCGAAACAAGGGCTTGCCTACCCTTCGTCATGCGCAGGGTCCGGGGGTCCCTTAAGTCGAGCCCCTCTCTATGTTTCCCTGCAATTGGGCAATTTCGACCCCGAGTCCGATGCAGTTTTCCTTGGTGATACAGGCATCGGCGTCCGTCGTTTCAATGAAGGTTTTCAGAACGCGGCCGTCCTTTTTCAATTCGACTGCCCAGGCACTGTTTTTTTTATCAAAGTCGACGGCAAGGTCAATGCCGCATTCTCCGATGTCAGGATAGATCTCACGTATGGTCGCGCATATGGTATTTTTATCAATCATGACCGATCTCCTCTCATGATATTCGAGGCTATCTCAAAAATGTCTTTTGGTCCTATCTCTACGTTGGGCGCTCTGTTCCGGCACGGAGTGCCGGTTTTCAAGCCACCAGGCGCAACCGGAAGCGCTATCCTCGAAATACAATTTGTATTCCTCCAATTGCGACCCACCCTCGAGGAGTAGATCAAGCGGGAAGTCCCGCAACGCGGGGGAACCTCACGGCCGCCTTGACGTTGGGCCAAGATCCTGTTTTTTAGAGCGCCTCGAATTCACTAAACAAGAAAGGGCGCCGGTACTTGCGCCCATACTTCTAACATAAGCGGAGTTTTGTAAGCGTCAATAAAAGACTTCGGAATGGACGTGCGAATCGGCAAAGCGGTCATCGATGATCCCAAACGCATCGTGAATCATGTCCTGCTGGCCACACAGGTAGAAATCGTAGGCACGCCCGGTATCGAGGTGCTCAAGATAAGCGGTCACCCGACCGGAATATGCGGATTTGTCAGGCGTGGGGATATCCGTCAGGCAGGGTACATAGCGTGAGGCATTTTTTTCCAAATCCTGGAGATACAAAAGGCCCCGATGGTCCTTAGCACCGTGCAGGCAAATATAATCTTTATACCCGGCGCGGCTCATGGCGACAAACGGGGCAATCCCGGTGCCAGTGGCAACAAAGACCGGGGTTCGGTCCGAGGCCTGAAAAATAAAGTACCCCATGGGGCCAAAGAAAGACAAGGGTGTCCCGTCCGTAATCGTGCTCAAAAAGGTTGATACGCGACCTTGGGGAAATACACGTACAATTAGCCGCAATTCAGAATCGTGAGGCCCGGAGGCCAGGGAATAATCCCGTTCCAGGTCAGCATGGGACAAGCGGATATACTGACCGGGATTGAATTCGAATTCCGCGGGCCGCTTAAGACGCAGTTCAATCGTGTTGTCGGTGAGCCATTGACGGGCAAGCAGCGGGGTTGAAAAACGGCGGCTCATGGCGCACTAGCTTCCGTCCGTACCGCTTCCCAAAGGATTTCCGCGGTGTCGGTTTGCTGATTGCAATAACGGGCCAACACGAACATATAGTCAGACAGGCGATTTAGGTAGGTCAGGAGCGTTTTCGCTGATTCATCCTGCTGGCCCTGGGTAACCATGTGTGCATGCCGTTCCGCCCGCCTACAGACGGTGCGAGCCACATGGGCCAGTGCCGCGGCAGGATGGCCGCCGGGAAGGATGAATCCTTTCAGGGGCGGCAGGACGGCATCCAACCGATCGATGGCCGTCTCCAGCCAGGCCACCTTTTCCGGCGAAAAGGGGGTCAGCATCTCCACCGCGGCAGACCCGGGGGTCGTGGCCAGCCAGGCACCTACATCCAACAGGTCACACTGGATCCGGGTCAACTCATCAATCAGCCCGGCCAGCGCTGCCGGCAAACCGGCAATCACGCCCCCTAAGACTGAATTTAACTCATCTACATCGCCATAGGCATTGATGCGTAAATCATCCTTGGCAATCCGTTCACCGCTGAACAGGCTGGTTTTGCCCCTGTCTCCGCTGCCGGTGTATACTTTCATTGATGTATGCTCCTTTTCAACCAAGTCGCGCAATCAATATTAGGCGCGCCGCAAGTGGCCGGTTGTAAGTAAATAGAATGCGTAAAATCGAACTTTGCGGAAAGATTTTCAATCAACCGATCAGTCCAACAACTGCGCCGGTCATACAGGTAGCCAGCGTGCCAGCTACGATCGACCGGAAGCCGAGGGCTACGATCTCATCACGCCTTTCCGGGGCCATGGTGCCCAAACCACCGATCATGATGCCGAGACTGCCCGGGTTGGCAAACCCGCACATGGCATATGTCATGATCAGTTTGCTGCGGTCTCCCAGTGCATCGGGCGGCAGCTTGCTCAGATCGAGATAGGCCAGAAATTCATTTAGAATGGTCTTGGTGCCCATGAGGGCTCCGGCGGTCGTCGCCTCGGCCCAGGGGATTCCCATGAGCCAGACAACCGGGGCCATCAGGACCCCCAGAATTCGCTGCAGGGTAAGGGCGCGGCCACCCATTTCAGGCAGCAATCCCAGAATCAGGTTGGTGAGATGGACCAGGGCCACCAGAACCACCAGCATGGCGATGATGTTGATAAGCAGTTGTACCCCGCTCACCGTCCCCCGGGTAATGGCGTCCATGGCACTGTTGGCGGCTTCCGGAATCTTGATATTTCCCGGAGTGGGCCGGCCGGTTTCCGGCACCATGATTTTCGATATGAGCACCGCTGCGGGCACGCTGATGATCGAAGCGGTCAGGATGTGCCCCATGATATCGGGTATCGTCCGGCTTAAAATGCTGGCATAGAGCACCATCACGGTCCCGGCAATAGTGGCCATGCCGCTGGTCATGAGGGTAAACAGTTCACTGCGGGTCATCTGACCCAGGTAAGGCCGGATGAAAAGAGGCGCTTCGACCATGCCGACAAAGATATTGGCCGAAACCCCGAGTCCCTCAGCGCCACCCAGCCCCATGGTTTTTCGATACCACGAGAAAACCCCTTCACCACCACCGGGAGGATCTTCCAGTAGAAGAGCAGGGCGGATAGGGCGCTGATCACCAGCACCAGGGGTAAACCTCGAAATGCCAAGATAAAACTGGAACCGGGGAACTTTTCGTCGAATGGCAACGGGCCGCCGCCCAGATAACCGAACACCATGGCTGTTCCGGCCCGGGTGGACGCCTCCAGGGAGAGTACCATCCGGTTCAAGGCCAGGAAAAAATCCCTGAACAGGGGCAGCTTGAGCAGCAGCACACCGATCAGCAACTGGATAACCAGACCGACGAGGATCACCCGGATATTGACCTTGCCCCGTTTTTCGCTGATCAACCAGGCCAGGCCTACAAAGGCCGCCAGCCCCATCAGGCTTTGCAGAATTTCCAACGACCCTCCTTTACTCAGATTAGGCAGTGTTAAAGGGCATGGTTAATTCATAAGCACCCGCATCCAGGCGGGCTTCAACCGCAAGACCGCTTTTTTCAAATACCCGCATCATGCCTTTGTTGGAAGCCAGTACATCGGCGGTGAAGCCTAAGATGCCGCGGTCCTTGGCAAGCTTTACCAGCATGGTCAGCATGAAAGTCGCGATACCCAGGCCTTCGTACTCACCATCTACGACAAACGCCACATCCGCATAGGGCTGTGAGCCGGCCTTGATATAACGAGCTTCGGCAATGATCCGCCCCTGCCCCGGTTCGCCCACCAGACCGACGATGGAAAGAGCCACTCGATAGTCCACATTGACATAGGACTGCATCTTGGCATGGGGCATGGCCTTGATGGACGTAAAATACCGATAATAGACCGCCTCATCGGAAAACCGGTAAAAAAGTCGCCGCATCTGCTCTTCGTCGGATGGCCGGATCGCCCGGAAGCGCACCTTGGTGTCATTTTTAAACATCTGCTCCGTGGCCACATCTTCGGGATAGAGATAGGCGGAATCGGCCAGAAAAATCTGATCTTTGTAAATAATGTTTTTCGCTTTGGCCTGCTCCACCAGAGCCTGCCGGTCGTCGGGGTGGGCGATGTCGATGAGGGCCTGCGCCCGCTCACGGATCGTCCGGCCGGCTAGATTGGCCACCCCGTATTCGGTTACCATGAGGTCCAGGGAGTGGTTCTGGCCCAACTGGTTAGGATATTCATCCAGTGATATCAGAATATTAGACTTTCCCTCCAAGTTGCGGCTGGTGAGGGCCACAATGGTTTTGCCGCCCCTGGAGATTTCGGCCCCGTTCAGTGAGTCGGCGACTTCACCGGGCCCCATTACCAGGTTGCCTTTGCTGACATGCAGGGCAATTTTGCCCGACAGATCCACCTTGCGGGCCTGCAGAACCGCCACAAAGCGTTTATTGCGTCCTATTTGCAAAGGGCTGCATACTTTGTCGACGGCCTGGAACTCCACCAGAGGATTGCGGTGCAACCACTGAACCATTTCTCTCGTTCCAAAGGCATAGGACGCCAGTGATTTGCCCCGCCACACTTCCTTGTAACGATTGGTAACAGCGCCACTCTTGATCAGGTCCATGAGCGCATCGGTTACAAAGGGCGAATGAATTCCCAGATTGCGTCGGTGCACCAGGTGCCGACCAAGGGATTCAAATACGGGGCCGACAGAGAATCCCAGGCAGCTGCCGTCTTCGATCAGGGAGGCCACGTTTTCGCCGACCCGGTCAAAGGCCTCGTCGAGTGGCCAGCGGTCAAAATAGATCAGCGGCCGGTCGCTTTCCACCAGAAGATTGAAGTCGGAAACCGGGATAAACGTGTCGCCATAGGTCACCGGCACCGAAGGATTGATCTCCCCTACCACCAGCGAGGCCTGGTCCATGGCCTGTCGGGCAACGTCAACAGCCACACCGAGGCTGCAATAGCCCGCATCGTCAGGCGGCGTGATCTGGATGAAGGCAATATCGATATTGATGACACCGGAGGCAATGAGATGGGGAATTCCGGAATGCGGTTCTCTAAAAAACTCCAGTAGTGCCGATCTGTGACCGTATCTGTCACAGACGGCGGTTATAATGGCCTCATAACCTTAAAAAGGAGGCCGCTATGACAACATTTACGATCAC
>Ga0126330_10000141_pt1 | contig 18102 bp, 12 predicted proteins | sample InaspJWI91metaG_FD_97004 | JGI IMG/M metagenome (GOLD analysis project Ga0126330, IMG submission 97004) | Marine gutless worms symbiont microbial communities from Oahu, Hawaii - Inanidrilus sp. 2 OAHU.JWI-91 metaG | ecosystem: Host-associated > Annelida > Digestive system > Unclassified...
ACACAGACCGGAATTTTTTTGGAACACTCTAATTTCTACATCTGGCTTACATGTAACATTATACAAATGATGTACGGTAGTGAGTGCGACATTCAAATATGATGAACCAAGGTTGAAAATGTCGCACGAGGGCGCAGAATGTCACGTGACAGCGTTTCGACCAATCAGCAAAGCAGTTCATAGTTGGTCATACGACAAATCTTAATTTAGAGTAAACAGAAAATTTTGTTGTAAATGTACGTAACTGTAAGTTACAGTAGTGTCGATGCTTTTTCTTTGGTAATGCAAGTCGTACTTCGATCAGACGAGAGGACTGCATTTCACAAGGTAGTGCAGTGACATTTTTCAGGTGTGGTGGACAAGCTTAGTTACAATCGTTCATAAAAATATCATCTGGATTCTACGTTCCAAAAACCATTGAAATCGGTTCATTTTTGACTTTAGAGTTATTCAAAATATAAGCATGTCATCACTTTTTTGAAACACGGTGTATATGACCCAGGTGTGGTGAACAATCGACTCACAATATCGAGTCCTTGAAACTTTGACAAGTTATGACACACGGGTATGTTTTAGCAGCTTTCCAGGCCTCCTTTTAGCTTGCGTTGTATGATGTATTTTATTAGCTTGTCTCACTCACGTGACTCCATCCATGCAATCACAATCAGTACTAAAAAGACTGAAAGTATGAAACGTAAAGTAAACCAGAATTAACACTAGTCAGAAAACATTACAGTACGAGTGAATAGTTTCGCATTCTCTTGTAGTTACTCGGGTAAAAAATAATTCTGGTGCCGCTGGTGGCCGGACCCCTGAGGCTTGTGGGCCCTCGGTCATTGCCCGACCTGTTTGGCCGCCACTGGCAGCAACTAGGCATACATGAAAACGTTTAAAATATCCAAGCATTTAATACAAAACATGACAAAGCTGCTGAATTTACCGTTACACTCAAAATCAAACGAGCACTTAACTATGAAACAAACTTCAAAATCCATTAGCTGCTACTGCGTATGTCAACAAATGCCGAAGTCACGTAACTACCGCTACAAATAATATGGTACCGGTACTGGTCTATGTACATACATATTCTGACAAAAGCACATGCAGCGCCTTGTGCCAATTTTCTCGCATTCACAAATAACACAATACAAATCACCTGTAAATCTTCATACAAGTCTAAATGACAAGCATCATAAACACCGTGCAAACTCGTTTCACACAGTAAAACTAAGTAGTTCGCCACAGAATAAATACCGTAATTCTGTGTTCTTCTGGTAAGTTCGTATACGTAAAGCAAAATGCAAGATGAACAACATGAATGTTTAGAAGCTGCAAAAAGTCGACATTTAGTGAATGCAGTTCACTGATCCGGCATTATCCAACAAAGCTTTCAGCGGGCTCAAAGAACCATTGCCAGACATTTCACATACTTTGTGCTATCAGACAACACTGCCAACCCAACAGTTCGATTAAAAGTGAACCACATGCTCAGCGACTTTCACCACAAAGTATACCACACTATACAACAAAAGAAAACCAAAAATATAGTCAAATATGTTAATGTGCAAACTGTGCGAATTCACAGAGAGCACATTGTAATCACAAATACAATTATCAAGACTAAATTCCAGACCCAATGTTTCCTCAACGGCTTGCTTATTTCCAGATTAAGGCTCAATGAACTTGCACGTGTGACTTTAAACAACTGGCGTATGACAACTGAATGCTGCGGTATGCACAGAAGCCACAGATATATGGTTTATCTTATCTCCTGGATGTGGATACGAATGTTACTTGACGTCTTTGATTATCTCGTCATAGATACTACAACACCAAGGCACTGTGCAGTGCTAGAATATGGCGGCTTAGCGACCTTTTCATTTTGAAACTTTTCTGGCAAGTTTGGCACAGAAACGGTCATTCGCCAGTAGTGAAGTTTTCGTTAACGATAACTAAAATAGAAAACTAATGAAAAAATAGTCATTTCAGAATGTAAAACTAAGTCGACATGCACAGTAATTAGTATAGTATCATCAGTTTGCACAGAATAATTAATTCTGAGTTCTTTCAGCAAACTTGTATATATAAAGCAAATGCAACATAAACATCAACATGAAGGTTAAATGTCGACATGTAATCAATGCAGTTCAATGACCATTCATTACCGAAGAAAGTGATCAGCAGTCTCAAACAACCATTGTCACTTTTTTCACACACGATGTGTATGCATTTGTAATAATTTAGAAAAATAGCTGTAACATACAATACAGCCAACCCAACAATTTACTGAAAGGTAAATGACAAGTTCACCGACTTTCATCACAAACTACTTACTACATAAGGTGACTAAACACCATACGGTCAAAGATGTTAATGTGCTCACTCAGCATATGTCACACAGAGCAACTTCATCATAATCAGAAATGACAACTTAGCTAAGCCAAATTCTAGTCACAGTGTTTATTCACAGCTTAATCATCTTACAAATGAATCAGCATGTGTGACTTCAATGAAGTGGAGTATCTGAACTGCATGCCGCAGTCTGCGCACATGTATGGCTTATCTCCCGTGTGTACTCTCATGTGTATATGAAGGTTACTAGCCGTCTTGAACCCCTTGTCGCAGATGCTACAACGCCACGGTATCTCATCACTGTGCAGTGCCAGTATATGACGATTGAGCATGGTCTTCGTCTTGAAACTTTTCTGGCAGGTTTGGCACGGATACGGTCGTTCTGATGTGTGGACGTGTGAATGCTTCTGCAGGTCGCATGCACGACGGAATGTCATCGGGCAACTGTCACACTGGTGAGGTTTGTGTCCTGTGTGGATGCTCATGTGTAGATGCACACAAGATGGATGCTTGAAGCGACGACCGCAGACTGCACACATATACGGCTTCTCGTCACAATGGGTGCGCTCGTGGAAACAGCGAGTGCCATGCTGTGTGAAACGTTTGTTGCATCCGGCGACACGACAAGGAAATGGACGTTCCCCAGTGTGGATCATAACGTGGTTTTTCAGCGTCTGCTCCGACTTGACTACACGGCCACAGTCACTGCATACGAACGGTTTCTTCTCCCTTTTGGTCGTAGAACGTTTCTTGTTGGCCATCGTTATACGATGAGTGGCCATGTGCCTCTTCAGTGCAGACATATTCTTGAACGACATTCTGCATATGGAGCAGTACAGTGAGCAGTTCTGTTTGTCACGTTTCAGATTGGCATTTATCAATGGTGTAGATATCTCTTCACCGTATGAAGATGAAGTCTGCCAAGCAATATTCAGACGTGGTGGAACTTTCCCGTCTTCTGCAACACATTCAAAAGTTCTTCTGCTAATCAAGCAATGCTTTTTCAGACTAATTTCGTGATACTTTCTTACGGTATCTGCTAGGTGACTACTAACATCTCTTGACCTGCTACTGCAAACCATACATCCACATTAACAATTTCACAGCCAACACAACAATCTGAACATGAACACATAAAGGTTCAATGTTCACTTTCCACTTTAAGCTGCACACAGTGCCCACTCACAAACCAGCCATTCTGGATGATACTAGACATATGCGTTTTGTAAACAATATGAAAATACAAAGCTTTATTTTCAGTCTATCCAAGTGTGCACATCAGTGAGAACAATGACTGCAATCATCATAAATAATGAAAAACAGGTTTAGAAAAACAAACATGCAAAACCATCAACTTCTGACAGCATGCGAGTTCATATGAAAGAACTGGCATGTGCACAGGGAGAGTACAAAAATGGCTTGTCGTGGACGGGGATTCTTATAGGTGTACAGAGATTATCAAGGTGTGAAAAATGCTTGTAACAGTGCCACAGATTCACTTCTGCATAAACTGCCATGTCTCATAATCGCTGACTGCTGCTCTATATACATGCACATTCTGACAAGAATAGCATTTTAAGTGCCTTGTGCCAAGCTGCAGGAAACCACAAATACCACAATACAAATCACATGCATACACGCACACAGGACAAGCATTATGAACGCTGTGCAAACTTGTCAGCCAACCCAACTTGTTTAAGAAAGTTGAACTAAGTCAGTACAGAATCACCAGTTTGCTAGAGAATAAATAATTCCATGTTCTTCCAGTAAACTCGTGAAGCAAAATGCACCACCACAGACATAAATGACATGAATGTTAAAAGATGACATGCATTCAATGCAGTTCAACTACCTTCCGTTACCCAGCAGTCTTCAGTGGTCTCAATAACCAATTATCACATTTTGACATAATTTGTGTGTAATAATTTCAAAAACGCTGTACGACACAAGACAGCCAACCCAACAATTTTATGGACAAACAATATGTCCACCAACTATCATCACAAACTACTTACTACCCAAGATAGCCAAACACTATACAGTCAAAGATGTTAATGTGCTAACTCTGTGAATTCACAGACAGCAACTTCATCATAATCACAAATACGAACACACATACACACAGATAATTATTTAACAGCTGTTTGTCTGGGACTACCCGAGAAGAAACATTCACCCACTCACACCCATCCATGCGATGGAAAGTGCAAACATCCTTTATCAACATCCTCCATCTACTACAATTCTCCTTGTTCAATTTACATGCTTGACAGTCCTTTCCACAACCTTTCTCCACTAGTCTCCAGGTTCTCTTTGGTCTACCTGTTGGCCTGGAACCCTCTATTTCATACTCCATATGTTTCTTCAGTCTTCACCCAATCATTATCTTCTTTTCACAACACATGCCCATACCATTGCAGCCTGTTTTGCTGTAGTAACAAGATTATGTCCTCTATTCCTTCTCTCTCTCATCTCATTACTGGGAAATCTCACAATCACCCTCTCATCATCACAAATACGAATATCAAAGCTAAATTCCAGGAACAACATTTCTTCAACTGCTTACTAAATTCCCGAATCAGGCTGAATGAACTTGCATGTGTGACTTTAAAGAACTGGCATATGAGAACTGAATGCCGCAGTCTGCGCACATGTATGGCTTATCTCCCGTGTGTACTCTCAAGTGTATACGAAGGTTACTAGATGTCTTGAATCCCTTGTCGCAGATACTACAACGCCATGGTATCTCATCGCTGTGCAGCGCCAGAATATGGCGGCTTAATGTCCTTTTCGTCTTGAAACTTTTCTGGCAGATTTGACACGGATACGGTCGTTCGGCTGTGTGAACGCGTGAATGCGTTTGCAGGTCACATGCGCGATGGAACGTCATTGGGCAACTGTCACAATGGTGAGGCTTGTGTCCCATGTGGATTCTCATGTGCAGATAAACACCGACAGCATGTTTGAAGCGACGACCGCAGACTGCACACATATGCGGTTTCTCGTCGAAATGGGTGCGCTCGTGGAAACAGCGAGTGCTGTGCTGTGTGAAATGCTTGTTGCACCCAGCAACACGACAAGGGATGTCACGTTGTCCAGTGTGGATCTTCATGTGCGTTTTCATCGTCGGCTCCGACTTGAACTCACGTCCACAGTAACTGCATACACACAGTTTCTTCTCTTTCCGGGTAGTGGACAGCTTTTTGTTGGCTGTCGATACACGATGACTGGCCATGTGCCTCTTCAATGCTGACATATTCTTGCATGGCATCCTGCATATGGAGCAGTGGACCGAGCAGTTCAGTTTGTCACGATTCAGATGGCCAATTATCAACTGAGCAGAGTTCTCTTCACCGGATGACGACGTCTTTGCAGAAATACTCAGATGTGGTGAAACTTTCCAGTCTTCTGCAACACATTCAAACGATTTTCTGGTAATTAAGCGACAGTGTTTTAGAGCAATTCTCTCATGATTTCATTAAGGTGACTGACAATGGACTACTAGCATCTTTAAACCACAAACCAAACATCCATGTTCTCAATCACGACAAGAGGGCTATTCACTACAAGCTGCCCACTCACAACCGGCCATACTGGACACTGTTAGACCGAAGTAGTACCAACTAGTCACCATTAGTGGTATACAATTCCACTCCGCTGCTGATGACATCTCTCCCACTCTCATTCACATAATGCAACAAATTCATGTCAGCGACTCAATGACGAGATCGACTGGATATTGTCGAAAGAAAAGTAGAAGTTAAAATTATCTAAACAAGCAAGAACTCATTACATGACAGTATTCAAAGAACGTGTTTAGCTCATTGAATGCAACCTCTGTGAATGATGTCACCTGCATGTATTTTACTCTTCATATTTACTAAAACGGCAGAGATTTAATACGATAAGTAACAACAACAAATCAAATAAAACTAACACTTAAAACTAAAAATGTTTCTTTTGGGTGTGCTTTTTCCTGTTATTGCACCTAAAAAGAAGCATTTATAAGTTTGACAAGTTACATGATGTTTTGTGCTTACTTAGCAGAGATACTACTAAAGAACTTAAAGGCAAAAACCCAATAAGAAATTGATATCCACTGAAATGACACTTGTCTGCTGCACATGTAGTTGTAGTTTGAGTCAGAGAACACACACGTTGTCAACAAGACGAAAATACATAGCTCTATTGTCAGTCTATCCAAGTGCATACATCCTACATCAGTAAGCATCATGATTCATGACTGCAGCCATCATCAATATTGAACAAACACAAAGCGCACGTTTAGAAAGAAAACGGCAAATCATATGTTTGGACTTTCAAATGTGTACACAGACGAGGGTGTGAAAAATGTTTGTCACAAACGCTACACTGGCATGGCTTCACTTATGCACAAACAGTGGAGACAGGTCTCATAAGTGCTGACCTGCTGCTCTATGTACATGCACTTCTCACAAGAACAGTACATGTGCCAATTTGCAGGAAATCACAAATACCACAACATATACCATACATAATCACCTGCATACAAGTCCATAGGACATGCAAACTTGTTTCAGAAATTAAAGCTAAGTCAACATGCATGGTTAGTTGCCTTCAGTGGTGTTGCCTTCAGTGCTTTGATGCTGTTGATTGGGCAGCAGGAGGGGCATCCGGCCTGTAAAAAACTTGAGTGGTGAGGTGCTGGTGTGGTCATCTGTCTGGAGTGAGGTGCAGACTTGCATATGGCCCAGCTAATTCCACTGCCACTCACTGTCTCTTGCTTCAGTAAAATCCAGATTGGTTTTACCTTTCTGGTACCGGCCCACCTGGCTAGTCCCGGAAAAAGGGCTGTTAAACAGGTGTGTGTGTGTGTGTGTGTCAACATGTGTGGTTAGTACAGAATGATCAGTTTGCACAGAATAAATAATTCTGATTTTCTTATAGCAGACCCCTATGTGTAAAGCAAATGCAACAGAAATGTCAACATGAAGCTTGAAAAGCTGCAAAAGGTCAACATTTAGTCGATGCAGATTAATGACGCTCAATTACCTATCAGTCTCAAACAAACACTGTCACATTTTTCTTACATATGTTGTGCATGTTTGTAAAAAGTGCGAAAAATAGCTGTAACATACAACACAGCCTTCCAACAATTCTATGAAACGTAAATGACAAGTTGACCGACTTACATCACAAACTACTGACTACATAAGGTGACCAAACACCACATAGTCCAATACGTTAATGTGCTACCGGTACCCTGGTAACTATGCATATGTCACACGGGGCAACTTCACCATAATCACAAATAGCAGCTTAGCGTGTGCAGTCCAAATTCCAGTCACAACGTTTCTTCATGGTTTAATCATGTTCTGAATGAACTAGCATGTGTGACTTAAATGAAGTGGAGTATGTGAACTGCATGCCGCAGTCTGCACACATGTATGGCTTATCTCCCGTGTGTACTCTCATGTGTATACGAAGGTTACTAGCCGTCTTAAACCCCTTGTCGCAGATGCTACAACGCCACGGTATCTCATCACTGTGCAGCGCCAGAATATGACGATTGAGCATGGTCTTCGTCTTGAAACTTTTCTGGCAGGTTTGGCACGGATACGGTCGTTCCGAGGTGTGGACACGTGAATGTGTTTGCAGGTCACACGCACGACGAAACGTCATCGGGCAACTATCGCACTGGTGGGGCCTGTGTCCAGTATGGACCATCATGTGCACATAAACACCAACAGCATGTTTGAAGCGACGACCGCAGACTGCACACATATGCGGTTTCTCGTCGAAATGGGTGCGCTCGTGGAAACAGCGAGTGCTGTGCTGTGTGAAACGCTTGTTACACCCGATAACACGACAAGGGATGTCACGTTCCCCAGTGTGGATCTTAATATGCCTTTTCAGCGTTTGCTCTGACTTCAACTCACGGCCACAGTAACTGCATACGCATGGTTTCTTCTCTTTCCGGGTAGTGGACCGCTTCAAGTTGGCTGTCGATGCACGATGACTGGCCATGTGCCTTTTCAATGCAGACACATTCTTGAACGGCATCCTGCATATGGAGCAGTGGACCGAGCAGTTCAGTTTGTCACGTTTCAGATGGCCAATTATCAACTGAGCAGAGTTCTCTTCACCGGATGACGACGTCTTTGCAGAAATACTCAGATGTGGTGAAACTTTCCAGTCTTCTGCAACACATTCAAACGTTTTTCTGGTAATTAAGTGATGCCATTTTAGACTACCTCTCTCACAATTTCTTGGGGCGACATAATGGACTAGTAGCATCTTTCGATCTGCTACTGCAAACCGTACGTCCACATTCTGATCATAATCACAATAACAAAGCTCACTTTTTGCTTTACGCTGCCCACTCACAAGTGGCCATTATGGATACTGATGGACAGAAGTAGTACTGGTCACTCACTACTGATGGTATACAATGACCTGTGTCTAACATGGCATCTCTACTGAGCAATTCCACTGTACTGCTGTCGACAATTTTCTTTTCCACAAAAGATCTCTGCCACCCTGATCACACAAAAATTCATGTGATGACTACCGAGAAGCAGTCGGACCAGAACAGACGCACATCCACATGATACAATACAACAAATTCATGCCATACTCACTGAGAAGATCCACTGCATATTTGTTGAAAAAGAAATTACAGAAGCAAACAGATACAAAAACGCACAAACTTATTATAATAACAGTACTCTGTACAAAAAGTGTTTTGTTCGTCAAATGAAACATCATGGAATAAAGTCATCCACATGTATTTTACTCTTCGTATTTAACGAAACAGCCAAGATTTAATATGATGAGCACTAAGTAACAATAAAACTCTTGCTTCTTTAGCACACACACACACTGCTTTTACTGCACTTACAGAAAAGCATTTTTATTTGTGAATTTTACAATTGCGTAGTGCTTATAAAGCAGAGATATTACTAAAAACAAATGAAAAATATTTAATAAAGAAATATTACCAGTTGAAATGACAATGGTACCCGGTAAGTAATTTTGTAGTTCTGATTGTTTTGTACACAAATGCAAATATCTCTTCAGTCCATTTCAGTGCAGCTATTATAAACTGTCACTGTAAAAACAAGCTTTCAATCACAAGCAATGAAAAACACAAAAAATGTTTTCTGCCATCAAGCGGACTAAAGAATCTGTACTTATTGTACACAAACAGCACAATTAAATCAGCAAAAACAACCATCAGTATAAACTGTTAGTGCCATCAACACCGCGAAATGTTCCAGCTGGCAACAAAAACTCTTACCAAAATCTAAATGCACTGTGTAAACAGTAGTCATTGATATGATTTGACACACAAACAAGAAGTCGATCGCAAGCCGGTTGGAGAATACCTCTGCCCAGGGACAGGTGCAAGCATGCACAAACACGCTCACACATACAGACGGACTACCTGACTACAGGATGGGTGGAGGCATAAAAACAGCACCTGATGCTGGACGAAGATTAACTGTAGACAACTAGCAAACACAATCCACTGCAATCACCAATGCACTCATACTGCCGATATTTGCTGATGTATGCGCATATGGCTCTTTAGTGTACCAGAGTAAGAAAACTGTGCACCACAGCAGGAGCAGATAAACGGCTTTTCGCGAGTATGCACACGCATGTGAATACGAAGATTTCCAGGCTGTGTAAAGGTTTTGTCACAAATGCTGCAGTGCCACGGCTTCAGCTGACGGTGCACAGCTTTCTCATGCCGAGTGAGAGTCGACTGCCACTTAAACTGCTTTGAGCATGTTGTACAAACGAACCGGCATTCATCTGTGTGGACACGGACATGTTCAGTTAACTGGCAGGACTTGTGAAATGCCTTTGGGCATGATGGGCATTTATGAGGACGAATCCCTGTGTGCAGCCGGCTGTGAAGTCGCAGCATTGTGGAATGCTTGAAGGCAAAGCCGCAGACTGAGCAGATGTGTGGCCTGGCATCAGAATGCGTCCGTTCGTGATATCTACGTGTGCTGTTCTGCGCAAATCGGCGACTGCAGCCAGCTCGACATGGATATGGTCGATCACCGGTGTGTGTACGCCAGTGCAAACGTAGAGTGGCTCGAGACTTGAAGCTCTTACTGCACTGGCTGCATATGTACACATTATCAGTGCCAGATGGCAGCACTGCAGCTGGATCATTCGACTGATTATGCATCTGCAATTCATGGGCTCTGAGTCGCCCTGCTTCCATAAATATCTGGTTACATTTAGAACAAGCATGGACAGGCCCAATTTTGCTTAGGTCTTCACTGCAGTGGACTTGTTCCATGTGTCTATACAACATACATTGGTTTAAGAAACACTTGTTGCAGAACTGACAAATGTGATCTTTGTTAGTAGCACTATGTTCACTGTGGGATATTTCGTGGTCATGAAGTTCGGGAGCTGTGAAGAAGGAACGTGGACAGTGTGAGCAGTGATGGACTCTGCGCTTTTTCTTGTCATTATCGGTGTGGTTTCTCTCATGGCGTGCAAGCATAAACCGACAGTCAAATGTACGGTCACAGCGCGAACAAGCATAAACACGTTTTACATTTCCTGCTGCAGGCTTTTTATGGCGATCAAAACGCTGATGAATATTTTCATGCCTTCTCCATGAGCTCAAGTTACAGAAGGACTGGGAACAGCGACTGCAATGCAATGTTTTACCACTTTTGTGACAAGACATATGCCTCTGAAGTCTAATCTTTGAATTGAAATTTCTTGAATCCAATTTCTGGTATTCATCAGGCCAAGCACATGAGGATTCCACATGCCTCTGTAGGAGAATTTGGTTACTGAAACTCTTTGAACACTGAGGACATTCATGACTGCTCATCTGAGTCTCACCAGCTTTTTCTAGCAAACACAGACAGACATGACCAATGAACACCATCAGTCACTGACCCACGAAAGTTTTTCACACAACAAGGAGCAAACATGAAAGCTGTTCCACACAGCACAACAATCTGCTATGCTACATTCATACTTCTATACTTTCTTCAAGCAGCAAGACAAGAAATATATGGACAGGTGTAATTCACGAAACAGTAATTCACCACAGGGTCATACTCATGGGGAAGCTAATTACAGTCAAGGCAGCAGATGGCAGTGGACATCTACAGAATACATTCAAATGACTATGTAACAACTGCAGAATGCCATCATGTGCTTCACATACTGTCTCAAGAGACCGCAGACTGCTTAGACTTATTTACTTGTGCAGGCTAACCACCATCCACACAATTCAGCAACAGCTGACACATCACACTAACACACCATAGCTCCAAACTGAATGCACAAGCTGTAATAATGTGTCAGAAGAATGACCGCTGCTACTCTAAACACTGCTCCAGATAATGAGGGAAACTGTCAGCAAATCCAACTTGAAAAAGCATGTTCAAAAATTTCTACCTTAAATTCATTGATGGGAACCAGTAACTGCAGTCTCTACAATCACTGGTTCCTCCACACTGGTGTGATGCAATGTGTCAGAAGCATTTACCGGTATCTAAATTTTCTGCAGTTTTAGAACAGATGACAAGTAAGTATGTAGCATACCAATTAAATATGAAGGAACTCTGATACCAATGATTAAATTAAATATTTTGAGTCTTTTTTCACATGCGTGGTCAAAATCAGATGTTTCAACCTTAACCAATACAGAGCTGGAATATCACAACAGGCTGCATTATGAGGCGTGGGGCAGCGCCAGGATACACCCTCGAAGTGTAGTACGACTGGTGACCACCATGGCAGTTGCAAAAGGGTTAAAGAGCGACCAGCACGTATTGGTACTCAACTTTTGACTTATGACCCTGACACATCACTTAGATGGGGTCAAGATGAAGTAACATATCCAGGTTAAAGATCATTTTGTTTGAATTGTCACCCAGAAACACAGAGAAAGGAATGACTGCCTCACCTGCATCACTAAAGTGACCAGTAATGAATGTTAAGTGACTGTTCATGATTTCAAGGCTGATTTTTTTCAACAAAAAACTATTTTACAGTTCCAAATACCAGTACATAAGCTTGTGGTAGTGACTCACTGTGCTATAGTGTAAGAACTGTGTTATAGAGACGAAGTTGACAAAAATTTCTCCACAGCACATGTCTATGCAGTGTGTAGCAGAATTAGCATTATTCACTGAACAGTATAGGTATGCAAGGACTGGGTGGCTCATGGGCAGCCTGGCCAATGTTTCACAGGCTGGGCTCGAAGCTTTGGCCGACCAAAAACAAGTCGATGCACTAACTTATGCTTTAATAAACCACCATTCCGATCACTCGTTCTACATTATATTGTAACCGTATTAACGTTGCATGCAGTGACATCCTGTCCCAATGCCACTGCAGTGTGCCTCCCTAGCTTGCATAGGCCCCTAATAATTGGTAACGGAATTGTGGGCCCTTGTCTAAGATGGGTCTAAAATGAGCTGGGCCTGAGGATTTTTAGAGCATGGGCTACGCTGCGCCTAGTGAGCAACAGGCCAGCCTGGTCAGGCCAAGCTTAAGAATTTCGGCACATGCAGGAGTCTACTGCAGAGTATCCACTGATGTATCCACTTGGATAAATAAGTGTCGACATTATTAGGCTGCATTGCACGCATGGATGAGGCCTAATGCTACAGATCTAGCATGGTTAGTGTTTATCTGACGAACATGACCATAAGTCCTACAAAAAAGCCAAACCAATCAAGGTGTCATTTGGGATGTAGAATGTAGGGGTCCAGGAAACCATGTTTCTGGATCTGGGGGCCCAGATCCAGCACACACAGTAATATTTCTGTGGGGGGACAATGGGACATGCCAACAAAAAGCATCTAGCTTACAGGAAAAGACACAAGTTTTCCTCGGTGGTATTACCTGCATCATGTCCGTAGAGTTATATAATATTAGTTACAGTAAAAATTCTGCAGGCTAACTTTACCTTTACATGTTGATGGAGAGATAGTTGACACATTGAAATTAGTTTGCTCAGTGGCTGATATAGCCATAAAACAGCTTATACAATGACTTTATATATCCATCTTCTCAAGTGTATTTAAGTTTTTAATTTCAAATGTATAGTGTTGTGACTTAGTTGGCTGATTCGCTGATTTCGCTTTAAAGCATAAGCTTGAAATGCCATTAAACTTTCAATACTAGATTGTGCCGTTAAGAGAATAATGTATTACAAAGTTAAGACTTCAGCTAATGAGCGATTAAGAAATCTGCTACCGCTATGAATCACAAAGTCAAATAAGACACTCTGTTTACAGCATAGGTCCAGAATGAGCTTTTTACAGTTTACTACAGTAAAAATTTTGTGATGACGGAGCAGTGACGACAAAGAAGCAAAGATATTGCAGCTTGTTGTGCCCATCTGTACCCTTATTAGAAAATTACAGAGTATCCACAACAACTGATCAACAGAAATAATTTCAAAGCCTGACAACAGTTCTTCATTTCCTTTTTCACAATACTGTACAGTGAAATACTGTACAGTGTTTGAACTAATTTCTCAGCAAACACAACTTCACAATGAGAAAAACGGAACATACAAAAATCTCCAATGACAAACACACAGCTCGAAAGACATTACAAATCAAATTCCACAACAAACACACGCAGGAATGCAGCACGGCACTGGCAGATATGGTGAAAATAGTTTCCAAATTGCAACATATATACAATTTGCTAAACTGACAACTTCTACTATGCAAATAGCAAATACCATAACATCAACTCATAAGGTTGTCATATGAGCTTTCAGAAAGAAATTCAAACACTATATACAAAAACGCAGTTACAGTCTTCTATACGGTACTGCTACAAAAACCTTAAATACAATCACTTCTATCTGCATGATGGCCTGCTGGTAAAGCAGCCACAGCTACTGGCATAGGCCGGGGTTTAATCTCCAGTCTGGTCAGATAATTATTAATGTGCGTGTGCAGACATTAATCTCTTTGAGCAGCCAAGAGGGTGTGAAGACGTTCTCTGAAATCTGTGACATTTAAGAGCATTCAAATAGCAGAACTTCAATGTCATGAAGGAGCTTCAAGGGTGGACCTCTGTTAAAAACTGACGTTATATCCGGTGACTACTTTGCACGTCTAGGCTAACATAACTTTGGAGACTGGGCAGGAATGCCTGCTGACTTCGCTCAAGTTGCCTGGGTGTGCTACACTCCAAGTTAGTGCAGTAACACCCTCATGTGGCAGAATAAATGCTAGCGATGGTTAAAAATGTTGGGCTTGGGAGAGTGTCTGAAAAAGCCACCTGACATTTTGGTACCATAACTGGCTTTGACAAACTCTATCAATCACATTCACATCCCTGCATTACCCATGAAGCACACAAGACACAGACACAGTATATAATAAAATCCAAGTAGCAATTACAGTAGCACATCACCTACTAAGCAGAGTACATGGCAGTAAGAGTAAAAGTGGGCATGAAAAACAAGGCCTTAGCCGAAATATCTCCCCGCCCACAAGATAAGATAAAAACATTCATATTTTCTAACTTAATAAAAATCATATGTAAATGGCGTACTGTCAACACGCCACGGCAACAATGGATTAATGAACAAAAACGCACGACGTAAAAGCTGGTTATCAGTTCAGATACAGACGATATAGATCATCAACAGATGCTATTTTAGCTGAACGACTTCATCAAAGTCACACATCACCACATACTCTTTCAAATTCAAACATGTCAACAGAAATGTAAACAGCCATCTTATGTGCTTAAACACAACTCCAATGAAAATTTTACCAAAAACAACTGTTCACCTTTGCCTAACCATTCAAAATTTGCTTTAGCACACATGTAGTAACCAAACTCAGACAAAACAGACACCAACACTCAACTTGGTTAACCAGTTCAGACAATACAGTTAAAGACCATAGAGTCAACATTGTTTTAGCTGAACGATTTGCTCAGTGAAACCACAGACTCAGTCAGCATTTCATTTGAGACTACAGGAGCCGTGCGCAAGTAGGCTACAGGCTCCGTCAGTGACTCGGCCTTTGACGAACTGGACTGCGTACAGTGGTGCTGCTGGTCTCTGCTAACAGGCTCCATTAACGGCTCGGAAGAAGCAATACTTCCAGTGCCCGGCAAATGAACATGTGCCCTGACTGGGCTGAAGTGACGATCGCTCGACGGCTCGGCTGATGGCTCAGAAGAAACACTACTTCGAATGCTCTGAGAGTTAATGCGTGCGTTGAGTGGACTGGTCTGCATAAAGTGCTGATCCCATGCAGGCTCTGTCGATGACTCTGCTGAAGCACTGCTGCAAATCCTTTGCAGACGCAGGGGTGGTACAGGATCTTCGTCCGAAGCATTGCCTTCCATCCTGTGAAGACGCCAGTGTCGCTGGTCCCACACTGGCTCTTGCCCCTCTCCGGGCAAGTCTGTCGATGACTCGGCTGAGGCATTGCCTCCGATCCTGTGCAGCCGCATATGAGTCTTCATCGAGCTGGACTGGGTGAAGCGCTGGTTACACACGCAGCAGACGAAGGGTCTTTCTCCTGTATGGGTGCGGACGTGCGTCCGCAGGTTCCCGATCTCGGCAAATGCCTTGTCACACACCGAGCAAACAAACGGCTTTTCTCCCAGGTGCATTGCCCGCTCGTGCCGCCGCAGGCCCCAGCTGAACTTGAACCTGACTGGACACCTGGAGCAGGCAAATGGCTGCTCAGAGCTGTGGACCCGCTGGTGTCGCCGCAGATGTGTCAACATGATGAATGAAGCGCCACACTCGTGACAGTGGAACCGCCGAATGCCAGCATGCACCAGGAGATGTGCCGAGAGAAGACCCGGGTGACGAAACTGCCGCCCGCAGTCAGAACAGATGTACGGCGTGGCGTCGGAATGGGTGCGCGTGTGGTACTGCAGCCCGCTGGCCTGTGCAAAACGCTTGTCACATCCCGGGACTTGGCAAGCATAGGGACGTTCGCCTGTGTGGATGCGCATGTGAACAACTAGCATGGCGGCAGTACGAAACCGACGACCACAGACATTGCACATGTGCTTACGGTCGGGCATCATAGGCCCTCTGTGAGTTGTAGCTGGCTTCTGGTTGTTCATGGTGGCTTCCGTGGAATCAGCTCTCTCTGACTTCACTTTCGGCTGCTTCAGGGGCCGCCACTTACGCACACTGGAGTTGCGGTACGAGCCTTTCGGACGACCTCGCCGCCGGCGTTTGCACTTCACCTCTGACGCAACATACACATATAATGCACACTGCACAAACCGCCTACTTGACTTTTCTGCCAATTATCATATCAACAAAGTGCACACCAACCATGCATAACTTTTTGGCTATCTTTACTACTAGTCTGCACTTCTAACTTGCCTATGATCTGCGGGCACCACAGGCAGCAGTGCCGCAACAATTCACCAGAAACGTGACACAATACACAGTGTGATTAGCAAGGTAGGAGTCACCAGGAGAAACTACAGATAAAAAGGTCTGCCACAGCAAGTCCAAAAGTCATGGCAAGCTGGCCGGTGAATGCCTCCACCCTGTTATTCATGGATGCATAGACTAATGGAGAAACCAAAAACATAATGCTTCCAGACACATCTATATGATGGGTGGAGGCATAATTAACTCAAAGGTCACTGGGTCATTTGGAAGACTGTCCTTCCTCATTTTTGACACACTGGACAAGTGTCCTTTCAGTCTAGTGGCGTAATTAGGGTTCTCGACGCCCAGGGCAAAAGCAACGAAGTCTGCCCCCAAAATTTTTAGGGCGCACAGAGCCCCGAAGTCAATGAAGTAACCAATATAGCAATGTTTGTTGTGAGAGGCTACTTTTGGCTCATGCAGCAAACTTTATCACATTAACAGTAACAAGTTATTTATATTGCACGCACTAATGTGAGACTGAGGGCAGGTGCATCACAAAACAATCATCAGTCGGTTATACTGGACCCACTTTTGTGTTCATTAGTCACAAAATATTTTTGTTAGACTGTTTTGCACCCACTCGCCTGCTCTGACCGGGGGCAATGCCTCCCTTTGCTCCCCCTCCCTAGTTACGCCACAGCTTCATTTAACAGGGGAACACTGTCAAAGCAACAGACAGCAACAGTCTCTGTATTGGAAATATGAAGATATTGCCAGTGGTGGCACAGAATGGCCCAAAAACATAGACTACCATACATCATATACACAAAATAGATGTGTTCACTGAATGCAAGCACCGTTATTATGCAGTCACATTTTTTACTGAATTCACATTCATTTACGTCACGAGAATCCAAACGCAAATAATGTACAGCATTTCAGACAACAAATACAGCATATCAACCCATATGCAGCTATCCCTATTACAGCACACTCCAGTTCACTTGTACTTTTTACATGCGATTTTTTTGACATATCAGAAAAATGCACCATAATGAGCTTACTTTCATAATTTTGTATGATTAAAAGCTAACGACTCCGATTAAGTTTTGCCTGAGGTCTAAGCTCTACTCAGTGTCCAGGGTTGGGTTTTTGCCATGGCAAAAACTATTTTTGCCGGGACAGTGGAAAAACCGGTAAAAACCGTGGCAAAAACCGGCAAAAACTGGCAAAATCAAAGACACCATAAACTGATAACAGACTTCATCACTCACATCTTGCAAGCTGCGTTTGAGCCTTATTACAACTCTGGCACAGACAGTGAACATAAGTAAGTATGAAAATAAATGCATAAAGTAGACTTTTGTAACCAGTTGCCTTCACTGCTGTGG
>Ga0126330_10000145_pt1 | contig 17796 bp, 12 predicted proteins | sample InaspJWI91metaG_FD_97004 | JGI IMG/M metagenome (GOLD analysis project Ga0126330, IMG submission 97004) | Marine gutless worms symbiont microbial communities from Oahu, Hawaii - Inanidrilus sp. 2 OAHU.JWI-91 metaG | ecosystem: Host-associated > Annelida > Digestive system > Unclassified...
GCATTTTGCACCGCCATTCATAGCGTCGTAACGGGTGAACCTAGAGACTTCAAATTTGGTACATTGACTTACCATAGCAAGTCCCACCCTGCCGATGAAAAATATTCCCTGAAAGGGGCGTGGCCAGGGTCAGGCGAACCGTTTTAGAATTGTACACCCCGTGTAATTTCCCCGCAACGGCTAACGCTAGATACTTCAAATTTTGTACACGTGGCAAGATTACTACTGACAATACGCATCGCGCGGTCACTCGGCGATGGCTGAGCTTCTTGTTTGAATTGTTGCACATGTTTTCTCGAACGCTGGTCTAGTTCGATCGAGTTCGGTTTAGTTGCTGCGACGTGAACTGGGCTGTTCTCAGCGGAGGTAGATGAGTTGAGACGCAGCAGCTGCTTGCAGGTGGCGACAGGCGGACACGTCGGGCGCGGCGGCCGAGCGCAGCGTCCTGCTAGTCAACTACGAGAACCAGCGCAACGCGTTTAAGCTCATCGACATGAAGACTTCGCCCCCGAGTTCCGCAGCAATGCTCAACGACCTCGTCTACGCCGCGTCGCCCGCCCGCCACTGGCTCCACGCCGGCCAGCCGCCGCCCTCGACCTCCCAAGGTCATCTGGGCGTCTCCCCTGGTCACCCGGGGGCCGCCCCGCCGCCCTCGACCTTCCAAGGTCATCTGGGCGTCTCCCCGGTCACCTGGGGGTCTCCCTGCCGCCGCTCTTGACTTCACATGGTCATCTGGGCGTCTCCCCAGGTCACTCGGGGGCCGCCCCGCCGCCGCCCTCGAGCTCTCCCGGTCACTTCGTGGCCGCTCCGAGCCCCGCGCTCTACCCATCCGACGCCGGCGACCACTGCGACTGCGTCTACTCGGCTCCGTGCGGCTGTCAGCGATTCTTGCAGACCGCTGTGGCGCTCTCCGGCTCTCTGCCGGACGTTACGTCAGAGCTGCAGTTCGCCGCCGCCCAAGACGACGAACCGGAAGTCTATTCGTCACGTGACGTCGGGAGTCGGCCGGCGGCGGTGTGGCAGTCGGCGACGGCGGTGTGCCGCGGCTGCGCGAACAGATCGATCCAGCGTATTCGCCAGGCGGCTTCGAGTGTGTCCCGAGCAGCCCGCATCGCCGCCGCCACCGACGCGCTGACAAATCCACCGTATTCACCGAGTGGCATCGGGTGTGCCGCGGCTGCGCGAACGTCGACGCGGGACCGGTGCCGGTCGCGGGCGACCAGCAGCAGCAGCAGCAGCAGGTGCCCGACGGCGATGACTCGGTGATGCCGTGCTGGAGGACTGACGACGACGCGTCGACGTGCTGTCCGTGCACGCCGCAGCATCGACCTGCTCCAAGGACTTCACCCGCTGCTGCTGCTGCCGGCGGCGGCGGCGGCACCGCTGCCCCTGAGCACCTGGTCAGCATCACGCCGTGGCAGACATCCACCTGATCTCTCGCCGTTCATCAGTCACTGCGTGTGCTGCCGTTGTTGTCTTTTCGGTTACCCGAAGCACGCGAGAGAGACTTTTGAATATTCGTACCAAGGATGAAAGATTAAAGACAACAAAACCGTGGCAAATGCGTCGTCAGTACAGTTGTTCACCACAGAAGGGAGTTCTTGAAATGGAAATACTGCAAGGAAAATAAGAGATAGGACGGATTTTCAGGAATCGCGACAAAAGCGTTCAAATATTCTAGCGAGAAATGTTCTCACTTGAGGCTGCGCCGACCACTTTGTAGCCCGTGTTATTTCTCTAGTTTCCTATTCAGATTACCGTCCCGCCCCGGCAGACATCCACCTGATCTATTTTTCTTTGCCACCAGATTATTCTTCTGCGTGCCAATGCGTTCACTTACCTTACCCAAAAATACGACGAAAGCGAGCAAATTACGTTAAAATCTTCGTTCTCTTGCAAATCCTTCGTATAACCGTAACCTTCCTTTTCTTCTTCAGGACTGACTCCACGGATTCCACGGACTGTTTAGTGTTTACCGATACTTCTGAGCTTATCAGTGTTTCCCACTTTTTAGTTGTTGTATTAAACTGACTTGCTAGCTTTTGAGCGCACGTTTAATTGGATCTCGTATCGTGTCGTATCGTTATTAACGCACATTCTATTTTACAAGTTCAGTCCTCTTCTAGTTTCGCTTTGGCAGTGCAGATGTATGATCGAAACCGCTAAAACAACATTTCGCGTTTTGACACATTACTGACAACTTTACCTGTTAAGTGTTAATTATAGTTGGTCATTAATTCAACAAAGTTGACATTTTTATTGGTTAATTAATAATAAATATCCGTTAAGATTTGCGCTGATTGCGTCTGATGACCGACGGGATATGAGTCGCGATGCATTTTGGGGTTTCTGCTCAAAATTGCACCGTTCCTTTTACTTGTCGCAGAAAGCATTTCCATTAAACTTGAATTTTTACGGCTTTCTGTTATCGAATTACTCGCAATGTTTCCTGAGCTTTTGCACTACCTTCGTCTCTTGTTAATGATAAGTTTTTTGGCCTACAGTGTGAGTCGAAACATTTACCCTCTAAGGTTTTCTGGCAATTTCTCCAAAAACTGAGAATTTTGAAATAAAATTTTTATACTCTATTCTGTGTTCGTATGAACGCAAAATTGGAAAATTTTATTCAGTTGACTCTGACTGTGACAGAGTTATGCCATATAAAGCGTGATCGTTTTAGTGAATTTTTACATTTCAGTAGAAAAACTCGATCGCGATAAATTGCGATATCTCGCAATGATATGACCGATCTCATATGATCTCAACGAAATTTGTCATGATGATGTAGAATGTGTCTCTCAAATGCACATACTGTTAAAAATTTAAGTTTTAAAATTCAAGATGGCTTGAGAGACCAGTTCTGCATCATTTTTGATTTTAAAAATGGCGTTTGTCCACCAGCTTGGATTTTTGAAATTAAAAATTTTAACAGCTGTGCACTTTACAGACGCGTTCTGCATCACCGTGCCAAATTTTATGGAGATCGGTCGTACCGTTGCAGCGATATCGCAATTTCGCGAGTTCTTTACAGTGGCTGAGTGAAATGTAAACATTCTCGATACAGGGTGGGCCAGAAAACGGGGCCACAGACTCATGAGCATATTCTGTCAAATCTTAACCGATTTACAAATTTTTTTTACTGGAAGACTCCTTGGTAAATTTGCAGTTAAATGCTTATTAAAAATCCCGCTGCACCTTGAATTGTTGCTACACTACCTTGTGAAACATTAATGTCCGCAAAACAAGCTATTAACGACAAGTTACAAGGTAGTGTAGCTACATATTTGAGGTGGTGGGGTTGTTAATAACCAAATTAAGAAATGTTTATTGCTGATTCTGTAAGTGAAAACATTTTAAAATCGGTGAATGTTTGGCAAAAGTTACAAGCAAGAACGTGATTGTTTCGTGCACTTTCTCCGTCTTTTAGCAGTGTGGCGGTTAAGCGCACAAAGTGCACGACACAATCGCGTTCTTGCTTGTAACTTTGCCGAATATTCACAGATTTTAAAGTTTTTTTTCAACAAATATCAAACTGCTGTAGACCAGTTTTGACTTACTGACCGACAAACTGACGCCATCAGTGACTGACCGACTCCTGATCATGTACGGCATCTTGCCGCGACAGCTTTTCTCTGTTGCGGCAGTTGTGTACAGTGCGTCATGGGATTTTTTTATATGGCCCATGTAAACAACTTTTTGTTAGTGAATTAAATAATGCTTAATTCTCCAGACATTTATTTTAAAACAGTGTTGAAGTGGCTAAGTCTTGCATAGCAGTTTGCTTCACTTGCTCCTTAAGCATTGCGATTTTTTGAAAATAGATATTTCACAAGGTAGTGTAGCGACACGTTTAGGGTGTGGAGGGGTACTTAAAGATGACTATGTTACAAATGTCCTGCCGAGTCGAACAGTGAAATAATTTTGAAAATCGGTTAACTTTTGGCGAAGTTACGGACAGGAATATAGTGTATTGTTTTTGACTGACCGTGTACATATGCATCCTTTCCATATAGTGTTCATATCGGTCTTACTGTGTAAGACAAAGACTAACGTAGGCCTATGTTATCATCACTGACTGACACTGTTTTGTAGCATTTTATACTTTTGTCTGTCTGCGCGTGTGTGCGTTAGCTACCGTGGCCGGGCATTTATCACCTAACACAGTTTTCTCTGGTCGTTTTAGTAGGCCTAATGGCTGGCAGTCGCTACATTTCTAATGCCAGGACTCCCCTGAGCATCGACGAGCCGCTGCAAAACCGACAGCATGCCGTACTCACCCCAGCCCATTCAGCGAGATGAAAGAGAGTACTGTTGATGACAGGGGTGACAGGGGGCGACCATGGCTCAGAGGATGAGCGCTTTGGCCACTGTTCCTACCACTCCAGTGACTACGACTGCGTACTGGAAATAACAAGAAGCTCAGCTGCTGGCAGAGGGACTGCGCGACGCGCCAAATCAGCTGATATCTTGTCAACTGCTGCGTACCGAAGCCGACCCCACGTGACGACGATGACGTCATAGTATTTCCGGTCGTCGTTTGGACCTCGTCGGCGGCTGTTGTCAGAGCGCCAGTCACGGCAGAAGAGTTGTCTTCAGACATATTTCCGTACAACGTACACTATAACAAAATAATGTCGAGTACGCGTAGCGTAGACTGCATACTTTTATTCACACACATTTTAAATGAATACTGTGGAGACTAGATAATGCTAGACAAAGTCTAGCGTAAGCTCATGAAATGCCAGCGCAAATAATGAAGGTTTGTGCCAATTTCCGCCATAGTACGGTAACGTTCTTTGAGCTATTGCAGAGCTAGTGTCAATTTGCTCATGTGTCTACCGATCCTGAAAATTTGGTGGTTTGGTCCTCAATTTTCTGCCATAATCGGTCTCTAAAGGGGCGGTTAAAAGGACAAGTAGCATCAGCAGAACATGTAGCCCTGCCGGCCTTGCAAGCAGCCGGGAGGCTGAAACTTTTGTTGGTGCGATAACTGATATTTCGCTCAACTAGATGCAAAACGAAGCCTGACGTAGCCCACCCGGTTATCCCGCTCGACGCCTGTTATTTATTGTTAGTTGGTCAGCTAATTGGTTCGCCTGCGTCCGTCGCGTCAGGCAATTTTTTCCTGCGTCCCAGCAGCGTGCAGCAGTTGCACTTCTCGTCGTACGATACGATACGATACGATACGAGATGCTATTTTAACGTGCGCTCGAGTCAGCTTAATCTACCGTAGGCGTACGTCGAGATCTCGCGAACGACACGTGAACTCAAGTCAAATGTGTGGATTGGGCCTGGATTAGCGCACAACGTTGGCTGCTACGACATAGTTCTACCATCGTTCCAAATTGGGTGAAGATCGTGCTGAAGATAATTGGTCTGACATAAGCGTTAAGATATATTTTTAAAACAGCAGCATTTTATAAGCACACGTTTGGCTGCGCTTTGTGCAGCCCGGCTCGGCTAACTACAACCACAGTTTCATTTTACATACACGTACAGGTGTACCCCGAAATCAATGCTTCTGCATTTTTGTCTTTTTGTCTTATCACCAGCGCCGAAACGTTTGGAACTTGTGAAGTTGTGCCCGAATACAAGTATGGCGCTAGGGTTGGAAAGGCTTCGAGGCTAGAGGTCGACTGAAAGTTCCGAATTTTGTTGTGCTGTCTTAAAAACCTTTTAGCAGATCGCGCTGGTTCGGAGTTATTAGCAGTGTCGCATAGCGAAAGCGGCACATAAATGCTCCGCGACGTTTTTCTTCTTCATGTTCTTGTTAGCGATTACGGTTCTGCTAACTTTAGTGTTTTATATCTAGACAACGGTTTCCCCTCAACTGTAGAACACTAACAGGAAGTCATACGTTGTTAGTCAAACGCAACCATCGGCGTGCTGCTCCAGAGATGAGATTGTAGTGCGCGATTTCATCAACGTAACCTGGCTGATAACTCTCAACTCGATTCAACTAAACTTTACTTTTAGGCAAACAACGAACAACGGAAAAAGAGCTGAAGTCGGCGACATTTGTCTGACTGAACGTCTAGCAGATATTCCGCACAGACAGACGCCCACAAAATCGTGTAAAATACAACAGAATCAATCAGAGAAACTAGACACAATGAACCTACAACAACGAGAAGCTGTGCTACCGCAGAGGGACCGCGCGACGCGATGTGTCAGTCAAAAGCTTGCCAGCTGCTGCATAACAGTGTAGGAAGAACTTGTACAAGTCCAAAACAAATCGAAGTAATGGAGTGAGAGAGTTACAGTCGACCAACGTATAATAACGTGCATTCAGCCACAACTCGCTCGACCGTCGTAGATGTAATCCACAAGTTGACCGTCGACGAGTTTATTGATCACACCAATACACCTACGACTTGCTGAGGCGAAATTTCTAAGTCCAAACGTAATAAAATTACTCACGTGACCCTAACCACGCCAACTCAGAGGATGAGTCATCACATGGCTAATACTTTAAATGGCCAACCCGTATACAAAATTTCAAGTCTCTAGCCTTAGCCGTTCCGGAGATATTTTCACGGGTTGCGAAATTCTAAAACGGGTCACGTGGCTCAGAACACGTCCCTTTCAGAGATGATTTTTCATCGGCAGAGTGGAACTTGCTATAGTTAACCTACGTACCAGATTTGAAGTCTCTAGGTGCGCCTATTACAAAGCTATGAATGGCGGTGCAAAATGCAGAAAATTGGGTGGTTTGGGGTGGTTAGAGACTTAGGGGCACCCAAAGTCATAAGCAATGTCATCATTCGATAGAGCGCATACGACGTCCTATTCAACTTTAATAGAAACTATGCGGCTATCTTGTATTGTATTCGAGATATAGCGAACTATTTGTCGAAAGTCGCCAATTTTAACCTACTCCACCTGTATTTGACGCCCCCGTTGGGGGCTAAGAATTTCGCTAAGATATTTGGCATCAGAAAACCAGATTCCCTGTGGTGTTGTTTACTTGATCCTATGTTTAGCCGTTTCAGTAAAACTCCGACTTATGACAGACAGACAGACAGACACAGACAGACGCAGGGCCATGGCATATACCGCGCTAGCGTCGCGCGGTAAAAACTTATCTAGTCTACTTTTAAAAGAACGAAACGACTGATGTAAAAGGAACAGAATAAAATGGTATTTGTGTAATTAACTGTGTTGCTTTATACCGCAAGAGGGAACCAAAAGGTCAGCAAGTCTACAAACTAGTAATTTTGTCTTCTTTAAACGCTCACCGACAAAGCTATGGCCGGTAGTCTAGTGTTGCAAATGAGCTGACAGTTCCGATAGTCCGGTAAATCGCTGCCACTGGTGATGTAATCGCCGACTCTATACAGCGCCGTTGGCTACTACGGTCGTCGAATTTTCACCGAACGCTTGTTAGATTGATTTAAAATTACCAACAAAAAGAAAGCAGGGGGTCATCGGGACGTGATCACGCAGCAGCAAAACCTTCAGCAATAGACGACTTATACAGTACGCACACTGTACGCAGGTATGCAGTATGTTGTACGTGCAGGCCAAGATTACACAGCCCAATGGAACCGATTTGGGGGCTGCAGCCAATGCAGTGAACCTGTTTCTACATCTGTGTATCGGTGTCGGTCCGTCGGTCCGTCTCTCTCTCCCATTCGCCTGCTGCAGCAGCGTGCGGCGGGTTTGCTGCTGTGGGCCCGGCGGGTAGGATTGCTGCACGGCCGGCGCTGCAGCAGCACGGGACCGCAGCACGGCGCGCAACAGCAAATGCGGGCAGTGCCACGTTTACAACTGAAGCGGGGGCTTAGCTGACTCGTCATTAGTAAGTACATTCTGTGTATTTACACGATAATACATACATGAAATAAATACACAAAAAACGCAAACACATAGTACATGTGTGTGTACGTGTACATATATATGTTCATAGTTAGCGGATTGATGCAGATCAAAGCTCGGTTGGCCAACAAGCAGATCTGCGTTAAATATAGCTGACGAACTGGAAAACTTAAGTTTTACTGACAGACGGCAATAGTAGTGTATTCATTCTGCACCAGTAATGACACGCGATGGCAATGCGGCACGTCTAGACTGCATGCATCGACTGTAGCTCCGGCACCGGCAGTTCTGACGTTCACGCAAACGTCGCCTGCGGCTGCGCGTAAAGGCCTGTACACAGCACACGCACTGAACTGAACTGACCCGAAGAAGTCGACCCAGTTACACGACGCGTTCTTGGTCACGCGCATCAGCGTCGCGACTATGCTTCGTGCTGGTTGGCTGCAGCGAAACTAGGACGGTTAGTGCTCGGTTAGTTCTCAACTCATGTGTCCATCAATGCGGCCGTTTACATTGGAGTTCGCGAACGCACCTTAGCTTTGCGATGCCGTATCACCTGAACGGAACAACGATACTATACGTGTTCAACGCTTTCATCCGCGCACTTGCAATGTCTTCATATTTCTAACTCACGTATAATTATGACCCCTTCCGACCAAGTGGACCTATTTGCTTTTGAATGTGATACTGTTGTTGTTTTTCACGACAAAACAATTCTGCCTAAGAAATTTCGGCATTTAATACTAAGTGTCTATTGCCTTAGTTGACGAACAGCCGTCAATGTGGAAATGGATTTTAAGTGGTGTCCCTCAGAGTGGCTCGGTAGCCGAGTGGTTAGCGTGCTGGACTCAGGCGCAGTAGGGCCTGGGTTCAAATCGCAGCCGCGACGCTGTCGGGTAACAGTTTTAGGCAAACTGTTCACACCCATTGTGCCTCTGTTCACCAAGCAGCGAAATTGGTAGCAGCCCTCTTAAGGGTTGCCGGGGTAACTACGGGCCTGGCGGAAAGTAATGGCAGCCTACCGCCGGGTTTATGACTCACGTCGCCTGCAGGCTGACTGCCACGTACCGGGATCAGCTCCGGAACCCTACGCTCGGAAATCGAATATGGGCTACCTTTACCCCAGGGTAGTGTAGCTGACCTATCCTGTTTCTTATATATATATTAATAATATACTGCATACCTTTTTCTGATGATATGAAAATATTCAGTGGAATACGCAATGACCTGGAGTGCAACAAACTGCAGTCTGAGAGTGTGCTAAATGGACTGATAAGTTACTCTTGAATTGAATGCACAGAAAATGCAAGATATTGACAGTAAGGCTGCCGTCGACTAGTCGATAGTCGACTAATAGTCGACTAATAAAATAGTCGACTAAAAATAGTCGACTATTAGTCGACCAGTCGACGTGAAAAACATAGTCGAAGTTTTACTTTATTGTCTCATTTTGGTGAACTTTGGAAGCGTTTATCGCCGGCTTACTACTGAATTTTACATGTTACTTATTGCTGGCACGCTATCCATGTGAAAGGAACCAGCCAAACGTATCATTACTTCCTGTTGGCTTGGCTTGACGTCATATGTGACGGGTGTTTTCCGTTGCCGGAGGCGTTTGCATTGCAATCGTCGACGTGCTTCTCTGTCGCCTCAACACCTGAACGCATTGGTGTTTCTAGATGCAAACAGCGACTTACTCAGCAAATAGGCTAGTTTGCAGTCTGTGGTAATTTGCTAAACCTTGATCATTTCAACTGTCGGGCACTGACTGACTGGTAACTTTCATTGACAGTAACCGCTGCGTTTGTCATATCTTTTTTATTTTGGTTAGTATTACTTAAACAGTGGACCTTCGAAAGTGGACATTTAACAGATAACGCACTGTAGTAAGTTGGACATGGAAATATGACGACCCGACGTCGAAAATGTCACATGATAGATTGTCGTGAAGCGTCGGTCAGTCGATAATGCTGAAGTTCACGTAACGGCGTTTCGACCAATCAGCGAAGCAGGTCGTAGTTGGTCAGACGACAATCGATAATGCTGGACGCCAAGAACATGAACTGTCAAAGTTTTCTGCAACTGCGTGATCATAAGTCATCTGTATGCATATGTAAAGAGTGGGCCAAAAGTTTTTAATGAGAACATTTTGGAGCGACATCACTTTAAATACGTACCGGAGGAACACCCGCAAAAAGTCTTTTTCTCAAGTCTTCTCTAGTCAGATAATTATAATTTTGTAAAGAATGTCATGATTCTAAGTCACCTGGGTACTTTGGCAAATTGGAAATATGCCTAAGCTGGTAACAGTTTTTATTTTCGCCTTGCGGTCAAATAGGCCCTATGATCAAAAGAACAAAAGCTGTGATCTTCGGTGGCCCGTGGTATATCAAGCTGTTCTCCGTTTTCATAGGCACAGCTAATGTGATTACTATGATGTGCTGGCTAGTGATATTGGTACTAGAAGGACACGACGTAAAGTGCCTCAAGGAAGATACGCTCGCGCACAAAAGTTCCACGAGATGCTTTGTTCATTCGACGCAAGTTCTCAAGTTAAATCCTATTACATCAAGTATAACTTGATGTTTCAACAAATGTCGTGCATAGTCTGATTAAGTTTTAGGGTTTACTCGGGAGATTATCCAACCATAATCCGCGTAAATTTCATTAAGATATTTTGCTTTATACTAAAAATAATAAGATGTTTTAGTGATGTAGGCCCAACTGCATGTGGCCTATTGAATCGCGTAATTAAAGCTGACCTTAAGTGATTTTTGAGGTCATGCATGTATTACATTGCTAGCCTTCTGAAATACAATTTTTGTACAATTGTGCAGCAGCTGACAACGTTTCGACCAGCATATCACGTTGCACGCTACCTACGCAATAGCTGTAGGCCTACTTCCCGTGCCGCGCTGAGGGTAGGAAGCTGAGTTGGCCTAGTCACATAGTTACATACCATGACTGCATATACTCTTGGCCCGGATACACCTCTCTGCACTAACCGAGCTCGACTTCCTTGACTAAAATTTCATTTTGAATATTAGACCAACTAGCAGTTATATGTGCCCTATGCGTTCGTAGATAATGGCATTGGAAAGGCAGCACAGTGTTCTTTTAAAACGTCTGCTGGTATGAAAATTACATAAGATACGCATCGCCCACGTGTAGTCAGTCATTGCGCACGTGAGGTGGGCGTTTCCGTTCATTAGTGATTATGTCGCAACTTACCTGTACTACATCATTTAAGTAAGTTGCAAAGGCAGACAGCACTGATAGGTATTCGTGACTCTCTGGTAGCCTGTCTCTGTTATTTTTGAATACTTGTGCTATATTGTGTCTGTTTCTGAAGCGAATAAATACAGTCAGCCAGTCAGTCCGTGGGAATGGAGATGCGTGGGAATTCTGTAGCTTCCGTAGCTTCACAAAAATCAGTATATTACCAAATGGTCGCTTTGGAGATCCCTTCCCTGCGGTAAGCTTATGTAAGACTGAGAAGCTTTACATTTTTACTGATCAGTGGGCGGAGCGATAAGTGCCCTACGAGGTTTGAACACGTTTGCGTGCCTAGCCCGGATTGGCTAGTGGGTGCATTTGGCGCGAGAGATCGCTGGATGACAGGCCAGCGGCGCCAGTAGAGGCAGTTGGAACGGACAATGAAACGGGTGCGGTCATGGACTGAAGAGGTCCGAAACAGCTCGGTGGCGGTAGACCCGGTGGTGATGATGGTTGCGTGACGGGGTCGCACACAGCTCGGCGTATTTTCGTGAGTGTGTTATTGTGTTGTGTATTATTGTGATTCGGTATATTTTGTGGACTTTATTGTCATTTGTGTTTAATATGTGCTGTAAATAGTTTCGCCTTATTATCGCATTATTTCGTATCTTGTGTATGTGAATTGTGATTACTAATACATCTCATTATTTGCTGTGGACATCTTGGTCATTTTCATAAGGAGGACATTGTTGAAAAGAACTACATTTATATCGATCCATATTATTGTAATTTTCCTGAGACAGTTTATAATATATTGTACTTAGATAATAAACAGATCATATACTTCTGTGTTATCACTGTGTTATATTCATTTAATTCTGATGATAACATAAGTCATATTCGTGCAGAAAGGAAAGTAATTTCCTCGATATAGGAACCCATAGTAGGGCCTACCCCCCTGTGGGAATAAAAGGCAAAGCCTTACACTAGTGATTAGCGGAAGGAGACGGCTGTTTACAGTTGCCATAATAGAAAGGCTGACACTAGTCTTAACAATAGTCCATCGTCACTACAACTGATTAATAGGCCTAATTGGAGACGTGTTGCACGATATCTTATAGAGGCGACAAAAACTATAACATTTATCAGCATCGGTGTCTCGGAAATTACTTGTGCACGATAGAGACACTAATTATAAGGGTTATGTGTGATTTAACGAGTAACGAATAGCGCCATCAACAATGACCTTGAATGACCCCGAAGATCATTTCGGTTATTACATGTACATTGTTATGCCCGATCCTATGGGCCGCGGCGGCATTATGTTTTCGACCTGTACGGCCGTCTGTGCGTGCGTGTGTGCGGCGCCCGGGTGGATGCATTCTGCGGCCGGCTTGCTGTCGACTTCTAATTCCTAAATGGGATCGTAGCATGTGTTCGCTGGGATAGCCTACGACCAATAGCGGCACAAGGCGTGCCAAGCGCACACACGCGATTGGCCACGTAAGTCGACAACGTCATCACAAGGCTGCTTTATAGATACAACGTAACCAGACAGGTAACCACAGTTCGAGCACGCCGCGGTCGATTTCTGCAGAAACTTCTCGAAACGACTTGCTCTGTTGTCCTATAGGTTTGTTGTGTTTTTACCGCGCGATGCTATGCATCCGCGGTACTAGCCATGGCCCATGGGCCTGTGTCTGTCTGTCTGTCTATGTCTGTGTGTCTGTCACAAGTCGGAGTTCTACTAAAACGGCTGAACGTAGGATCACACAAATAAAAACACACGATAGCGCAGGGATTCTAGTTTTCTGACGCCAAAGATCTCTGCGAAATTCCACCGGGGTCACCCCTACAAGGGCGCCAAATGAAGGTGGAGTGGGTCAAAATCGGCGACTTTCCACAAATAACCGGCTATATCTCGAAAACGGTAAAAGATAGACGCATAGTTTCTATTAAAGTCGAATAGGAAGTCGTATGCGCTCTATTGAGTGGTGGCATTGCTCATGACCTTGAGTGCCCCCTAACCACGCCAAACCACCCCATTTTCTGCATTTTGCACTGCCATTCATAGCTTCGTAACGGGTGAACCTAGAGACTTCAAATTTGGTACATTGACTTACCATAGCAAGTCCCACCCTGCCGATGAAAAATAGTCCCTGAAAGGGGCGTGGTCAGGGTCAGGTGACCCGTTTTAGAATTTTACACCCCATGTAATATCTTCGCAATGGCTAATGCTAGAGACTTCAGATTTTGTAAACGGGTCGGCCATGTAAAGTCTTAGTCTTATGATGAGTGAGTGTTTCCTAAGTGGGCGTGGTCAGGGTCACGTGAGTAATTTCTACATTGTGGGCTTGGAAAATTTCGCCACGGCATATCAATCGTCGAAGCGTGTTATCAACTTGGCTCGAGAAAGGTGGACGCTCAGAGCGTGATAAACTGGGCCGTCGTCGGTCAACTAAGTTGAGCTCCGACGCTCGACGACTGTAGTTTATCGCACAAATCGTCAAGCTCTGTCTACAGCACGATTTTGTCGCGCGAGCCAATTAGCGACAGCTGATACTTGGTTCAGGACTTGTCGTACAAGTAGGCTAGTTTCTGCACTGTTGCGTGGCAATTGGCAATATTTCAACTGATACTACGCATCGCGCGGTTCCTCGGCGATAGCTGAGCTTCTTGTTACATTAGACTTTGTGATTTTTTTTCTGATTTTGCTGACGCTCTACATCGAGCTGTCTAATTATCACATTATCTATAAGGTTGGCGTTATTTTCAGTAGTCGCAATTTGCAGTTACTGGCGCCATTATTTTTGTGTGATTTAGCTTCTGCGAGCATGTTTAAACTATTTCACTTTTCTTTCAGCATCGGAATTCGTCAGCACACTACTTGTCTGTAATTAATGTGAAATAATTAACTTTTGCAGATAGTAGAACGATTCGTTCCGTGCAAAATTTTATCGCACATGACAAAAATAAATTAAGCCTATTAAATGACACGTCGATTTCAATTTTTAAAATTCGAACTTTTAACTGCTGCTACTTTTCAACGCTGTGAACTTGTTTCTAGCTATAAATTAACTGCATCAATTCGGTGACTTTTTTCATCAGCTTTACGACACTCCCACTCCGTGACCTTGAGTAACCTTGATTGTCAATTTGGCAGTTTGAAATGCGTGTAAATCTTATACTTCAGAAAATATACCACGAAATGGCTAGGGTCACACGAATCATAAATAGTACGTGGTCCAAGCTTATAATTCTAACTGGGGTACCGAAATTACAGGACTTCACAAGTCACAGGCAGTCAAGTAGGCTGCAGAAGTTGTAATAGGTCCCATCTAGAAAAGAGTGCAGGACAGTTGTTATTACATGCAGCTAACAGGCAGTGATATTTATCCTACAGGATAGCATTTACAATGACCCCGAGTGACGTTAAAGCCTATGTACAAAAACATTTCTAAATACAATTCACTACAGCAGCTGCGGGGAATCCAACTGCCAATGAAGCGCATCCCACGTACAGCTGTACAGAACTGAAACACTGCTTCCGACGCACGATCTCTTTGTGGCAGCTAGGTTTCTTGTTAACTGGCCAAATGATTTACTTCCTAACTAGTTGGAATATCACCTGTGTTACAGCGAGAAATGACAGAAGACGGTTTGACCACGTCGCACCTGTCCGTTGTCATGACAACCCCGGAAGTTCTCACGACCGTCACTACAGGTGGACAAGGCGTGACGTCATCGTCCTCGTTTGATGCCGAATTCTACTTCCGGCTGGCTGTAATATTCATCGCCGTTGTGGGATTAGTTGGCAATGCGCTCATCCTATACGCTCTGGTCGCTGCCAAACAACACAGGAAGAACGTGCTGATCGTCAACCAGAACGCACTTGATCTTTTCAGCAGCTTCTCTCTCGCTCTCGTTTACACGCTGAAGTTCTGCAATCTCAACCTGTCCGGCGGTCGCGGCTACTGGCTCTGTAGAATACTGTTCAGCGAATACCTCATCTGGCTCGGAACGATCGGCTCCATACTCAATCTGGCCGTCATCTCCGTTGATCGCCGGTCTTGTCGACCTCGGGCCTCGAGACCACGTCTGGGCGGTCTTGGTCTTGGGGATCACTGGTAGGCTAATGGTGCTGGTGTTGGTCTCGCAGAAATGGCCCTGGTTACATCACTGCTCCTTTATCACTCCATCATTTAATGGCTCAAGATCATATTCGTGTGTGTTTTACTATTAGCACCTCCTACAAGAGTGACAATGGCTGCTGTTCGGAATTTCTTTGCTATTCCAGTCCTGACATCACTACTGTCTCGCTGGGTAAGTTTCGTTGCGGCAGTGTCCAGTTATGGTCTAACTCTTGGATCTTAAGGTCTGTGGTCTTGGTCGTGGTTTTGTGCCTACATCACCGTTGATCGCTATCTGAAGGTCGTTCATCCGAAATTCAGTGGAAAATATCTGCGTTCTTGGGTCATCTACTGCGCAGCATCACTGGCGTGGGTCTTGTCGATTGTATACAACACAACTACGGTGTTCTGTGGAAAGTTTTGTCAGGTTCGTATCAACGCATTACTTGATTACTGTAACACGACCAAAAACTGACTTTTAACGACGACCTCTTGACTTTCGATCCGAGGTCTTCATCTCGACTGACTTCCTGCATCTGACCAAGTAACGGCTGGAGTTGGTATCTTCCCTCATCTCGATTCGTGTTGTTGTTTCAGCGGATCCATATTGCCTCCCTAGGCCTATGAGTCTACCAGTCTTGCCTGCTTCTCGATCCATCGCTTTGACATTGTTGCAGTCCACCACAACTACGGTGTTCCTTACGACCGACGTGATCGACGGCGAATGCTACGGTTACGCTATCTTTGTGGACGACTGGCACCTCAGAGCCTTTGTCATCTGGTACGTCACATCTTTCTATCTGATTGTACTTCCCATCTCCGTCTTTTGCCTCGAAGATCAGCGCGGCAGTATTGGCCCGTGTGGCTCGAGAAAGGGTCTTTACATTTTACGTACAAACACTTGCCTTCAGTGGGTATTATTTCATTTTTTTCTGAATTTACATTCAGTATAAGCCAGTTCATTTAAACACATGAAAGACAGCATTGAGAGTGTTACGGTTCATGTAAAATAATTACGATCGATGACATTACAGAAGAACCGTAACGTCGTATTAAGAGCCTTTGTCATCTGGTACGTTACGTCGTTCTATCTGATAATACTTGCCATCTTCATCTTCTGCTATGGGCGTATTCTGTCGACCATTCGTCGTCAGGCGAGTGTGATGGCAGCCCACCGTGGTCCCGGATCAAGCACCGCTCATGCCCAGACAAACCAGATTCCGTTAAGAATTCATCTACTTTAAACTTGTAGTTTTATTTTTCTCGAGCATGCAAAATGCCCAATCCTTGCTACGTTAAGTAGCTCGTTTCAGATAACCAGCAAGTTGCCGCCTTATACGGCACACAGTTTTACGCACATTATTTTGTGCTAGGTCATACGGTCCGCCATTTTCGTTTCTTCGTTTTCCGGAGCCTGATATTCTGTTAACGGTTTCTCCGTCATTATCCAGTCCGTCATTTTCAGACCCCGATATTCTGTTAAGAGTTTGTCTGCCATTTATTTCCCAGAGCCTGAATAACAGTTCTGGCCCAGACAAGCCAGATTCAGTCCAGCGTGATCAAGACCATGCTTCTTTGTGTGTCTATTTGACGCTGTCGCTGTTTCGAAAACGGTACAAGATAGACGCCTAGTTTTCAGTGAAGTTGAATAGGAAATCATATGCGCTGTATCGAACGGTGGCATTGCCGATGACCCTGAGTGACGGCTGACCACTCCAAACCACCCCATTTTCTAAATCTTGCATCGCGTTTTATATCTTCTTGATGAGCGTAATCAAGACGATGCTTCTCGTCTGTGCATTCTACGCCGGCGCCTGGCTACCAGTCAACATCTACTATACGCTGGGAATCTTCGACCCTGAACTATCACTGGTCGACGCTCGCTACTACGTGTGCATGTTCGTAGCGTTCTCTTACATCAGCGCCAACCCGTTTATCTACGCCACCAAGTTCGATGTGGTCAGAAAAGTTCTGATAGACATGATTCCCCGTAGGAATCAACCCGTTCAACCTGCTGGTGGAACAGGAGCTGCTTGAATTCGCAATGCGAGTGGCTGTCGGGAACGTTTCTGATGCGAGTATGAACGATGAAAGAACGCCGAAAAAAACAATCACCTTGTTTAGCGTAGATAGTGGGCCTAGTGCCCGTTAGACCGCTTCGCACCACCAAGACGACAGACTTCGACGAACCATAATTGGACATTACCACATTGTAGCATAGCAATCAGCAAGACATTACTGACACCACTGCTGGCACGACAAAGAAATTTTAACGTCAACCGTAAACCATTGTAGGGGCTAATAGTAAAATACACAAGAAAATGATCTCGAGCCATTTGTCGATGAACTGATAAACAAGTTAGCTTAGTGACGGAACCAAGTTGATTTTTGCCGCCATCTTGTAGGTAAAAACTCTTAGAAATATTTGTCACTGTGATTGCGCTTAAACACGCTTTGTTGGTAAGACAGTGATCATATGGACATTTTCTTAAACTAACTAATTCAATTCAGTTCAGGCAGTTGGTACCACTGCTTACCAATAAGGACGTGTCTCTGATTATGAGAGGAAGGTTGTACAGCAGCAGTGTGAGAAGCAGCATGTTGCATGGAAGTGAGACCTGGCCTGTAAGGA
>Ga0126330_10000148_pt1 | contig 17508 bp, 15 predicted proteins | sample InaspJWI91metaG_FD_97004 | JGI IMG/M metagenome (GOLD analysis project Ga0126330, IMG submission 97004) | Marine gutless worms symbiont microbial communities from Oahu, Hawaii - Inanidrilus sp. 2 OAHU.JWI-91 metaG | ecosystem: Host-associated > Annelida > Digestive system > Unclassified...
CCGGCCGGGTGATTGACGGTCGAAAAGTATACGGTCACCTGGACTATGGGAAGAAATCGCCTTCCCTGGGGTGGCGCTTCACCGATGCCTGGCTTTCGATTGCCGGTGTGGGTGACCGGGGACTACCCAACGGTCTTCCGGTCGACGAATGGGGCATCCGGGTTGAGGGCAATATTCCGGTTGGCTCATCCGTGGCCCGCGGCGGTGCCCTGAACAGCCCGGCTGCCGTCTATGCCCTGGAAAAGTATGTCAAGTGGTTGAAGGAATATGCACCGCCGGAAGCGGTTGGCTGGCGCTGGGTGGACGCCGGTCCCAAAGCATCGCGCGGAGATGTTGCCCAGAAAATCTTTCAATACATCACCTGGCTGTCGCATGACGACTTTCATCGACCGGGTAGTCCCGTCGTATATCCGGACGGTCGCCCGAAATGGCGGGTAGCCCCGACACCCCATGGCCGCTACTGGGATAAGGGTATGAAGGTGGGTTACCAGGATGCGGGCAGCTGGACGATTCCCCGCGCCATCAAGGGGCAGAAAAGGGCCATGGCCTGGCTTTGGGCCCAATTCTGTGTTTCAAAAACCGTGGCTTTGAAGAAGTTCCTGGTCGGCGGCACACCTGTCCGCAAATCAACGATTTTCTCCAAACATCTGGATCCGATCAAGTATAAATGGGGCGGCTTGATCGACTTTTACCGCTCACCGGAAGAAAAAAAATGGACCGACACCGGTCCGAATGTGCCCCACTACCCGGCCCTATCGGCCGTCTGGTGGCCAAACATTGCCAAAACGATCAACGGCAGGCTTACACCGAAACAAGCGATGGACAATATTGCCGCGGCTCAGGACGCCTTAATGGACAAAATGCGGATGGCCCGGTTTTCTCCGCGTCTCAACGCAAAACAAGACGAGGCGTATTGGCTGCAGCAGCCGGGTTCGCCAAAACCTTTTCGAAAAAGGCCCCAACCGGTTACCATCGCCTATGATGATTTGATTCGCCAGTGGAAATAATAGCTATTTAGAATATGGAACCCGTATCAACAAACAGTTCAAAAGTCGACCGCATCTTCGCAGGTATAAGTATCAGCAACAAAATACTGCTCCCCGTGTTGACCCTGCTGATAGTTTTTACCGTCTCCATATCCGTGGTTAGCGGGATATCCATATTCAACCACCTTACCGATACTACCCAGAGCGAACTGAATAAAATGTCCGGACTCCTGTCCAACTGGATCATAGAGATCGAAAACAAGGCCGGCCGTTTTGTAAAAAGTATGAATGAAAACCGGCGCTTTATGGACCAAGTTCGTCAAATTTCTCAGATGGGCCCTTATTATGCTTCCGATCGCTCCTTGCTGGCCAAGAAAATTGAAGATGATGAGAATATCTATTTTCTGCAGGCCCAGATGCATTTACTCAACCTGCTCCAGCCCCTGATGCCGCTCAATGAATTCAGCGCCCTGCACTATTACATTGTCTCGCCGTTTGATCTGGTTTCAGAAGCAAGGCCGGTATTATCCTTCAGCATCACCCCGGACAAATTGTATGTCATGCAATTCAAGGACCGGGTCGACGTGGCTGACCGCGTCTTACGGTATATCGACGCGGATAAGTTCAAACCACCACCCCAGGAAGACATCGGTATCAGCACGGTCTATTCCCAGTCCGCGGACGCCTTCTACCGTAGTTCCGGCTTCAACGTCCAAGCAGGCGCCGAGCGTTCGGATTTTTTCAAATATTCGCGGGAAAGCGTGACCTTGCCTTCCTCTAAAATTGTGCTGGATGACGGCGTACCGATTATCCGGACGTCCTATGCCATCCAAGCCCCCATGGCCAACCCGGATACATTTGCCGATCAGGGGACCGCCGTTGGTATCCTGGTGGTGGATCAACGTTTGGATGTAGCGCGCATGGACCAGATCCAGAACCTGCTGGGCACTTACGTGGGTATCGCCCAAAATGGAGAACTGCTGGTGACCAGCCTGCCGGTACTCAATGCGGACATCTCGATACAAGACGAGAAGACGGTCATGGTCGGCAACCTAAAATATCTTTATGCCCGCCAGATCCTCCTGTTTCCGGGTAGGGAAGCCCAAAGCTTGGAAGCCATGACGTTCAGTCCGGCATCGACGCTGAACAGACTGATTGAAACGCTCTTTAAAGAGATATTCATTACCGGCCTCGTTGCCCTGCTTGTGGCTTGGGCCCTCATTTACCTGACGGTACAGCACCTTGTCCGCCGCCCCTTGAAAAAATTGATGGATGGCGTCAAATTCATCGCCGGCGGTCAGCTGGACTACAAAGTGCCAGTCTATGCCCGGGATGAACTGGGCCGCCTGGCATCATCGTTCAATGAAATGTCCGACGCGCTTTTTCGGGCTACCGCCGATTTGAACCGCGAAAGAAACTATGTCCAGAATATCATCAATTCCATGCCGTCCGTTGTCGTTGGCGTAGATCTGGAGGGCCACATCACCCATTGGAACATGGGGGCCCAGGACCTGACCGGCGTCAAACCGAACGAGGCACAGGGTGAAAGGTTGACGGATATGTTTCCCCTGCTGGCCGATGCAATGGAAAAAGTCCAAACCGCGATTCGGACCAGGACACCCCAGTCCGACTCCAGGGTCCTATATATAGAGGATGGCCTGACCCGTTTTTCGGATGTTACCTTCTATCCCCTGGTTGCCAGCGGGGTTGAAGGCGCGGTTATCCGCTTGGACGATGTGACCGACCGGGTCCGGATCGAAGACATGATGGTTCAATCGGAGAAAATGCTTTCGGTCGGCGGCCTGGCAGCCGGCATGGCCAATGAAATCAACAATCCTTTGGCCGGTATCCTGCAGAACGTGCAAGTGCTCCGCAACCGGCTGTCCGGCAAAATCCCGAAAAACATTGATACCGCCCGCGAATGCGGCATTGAATTCGCAGCCCTGGAGCAATACATGCAGAAAAGAGGGCTGGCCCCCATGATCGATGCCGTCATTGAATCAGGAAACCGAGCGGCCCGGATCGTCGACAACATGCTCTCCTTCAGCCGCCGGAGCGATTCGAAACTCAAACGGCACAGCCTGCCGGAACTGCTGGATAAAACCGTAGAACTGGCATCCAATGATTACGATCTCAAGAAAAAATACGACTTTCGGAAGATCGATATTCACCGAGATTATGAAAAGGGGCTCCCGCAGATCACCTGTGAAGGCAGCCAATTGCAACAAGTCTTTCTCAATATCCTGAAAAACGGCGCCCAGGCCATGGCCAGTCATATCCCATCTGGAGAGCCCCCCCTGCTGATCCTGCGCATCCGCCGCAATCAGGAGCACATAGATATTGAAATCGAGGACAATGGGCCGGGCATGGACGAGGCTACCCGCAAGCGGGCCTTTGAGCCCTTCTTCACGACCAAACGCGTCGGCGTGGGCACCGGCCTGGGGTTGTCGGTCTCCTATTTCATCATCACCGAAAATCACAAAGGCTCCATGTCGGTGGATTCCAAGCCAGGCAAAGGTGCCCGGTTTACCATCACCCTGCCGATCGAACCGGACTAACCTGACCGGAACGTTGCGAGCCCAATTGCATAGTTTGAAGGGCATTTACGCCGATCCGTTTATTTGATATATCAATATTTGATTGTATTAAACAAACCGGAGGAGGCCGCATGCCCCACGATGATCGTCTGATTTATTTGTTGTCGCGTGCCCAACACGCGCTGATGTCGTACCTGAAAAAGGGGCTGATCGCCAATGACACCACGATCACACCGGTCCAGGCCGGCATTCTCTTCCTGCTGCGCGAAAAAGGCCATACCATGACGCAGCTCAGCCGGATCCTGGCCATTGACAACTCGGCCATCACCGGCCTGGTGGACCGGCTTGAAAAGTCAGGCCTGGCCAAACGGACCGCCAATCCCGAGGACCGGCGCGCTTTTCTGATCCGCATTACCGCAAAAGGCAAAGACGAGATAGACCGGGCGTATGTAACCATCAAACGGGTCAACGATGAAATCAAATCAGGTTTCTCGAAAGATGAAATCGAATCCTTCAAAAAAGTCCTGAACAACCTGATGGAAAAATTTGCAAAATGAACCATAAATAGGTGGCTATGATGTTTACGAGCGTTGATGATGTGAAAACCAAGCTGGAGGGCGCCGACTACATTTGCTCCCGCGAAATTACCACGGTCGTGTACCTGGCCGCTGCAACCCGGAAACCCATTCTGGTAGAGGGCCCGGCCGGAGTCGGCAAAACCGAATTGGCCAAGGCCGTCGCTACCGGCCTGAAACGGGAACTGATTCGCCTGCAGTGCTATGAAGGGCTGGACGAAGCCAAAGCATTGTACGAGTGGGAATATTCCAAGCAGCTGCTTTACACGCAGATACTGAAGGAAAAAACAGGCGAACTGATGGAAGGCGCCGCCACCCTGACAGAGGCGGCCGACCGGATCGCCACCCAGGAGGATGCCTTTTTTTCCGAGCGGTTCATTCAGCCGCGCCCCTTGTTGCAAGCAATTACAGCCCCGGATCCGGTGGTCCTGCTCGTAGACGAAGTCGACAAATCCGACCCTGAGTTCGAAGCATTTCTGCTGGAGATTTTGAGTGAATTCCAGATATCCATCCCTGAACTGGGTACCCGGCAGGCGGTGAATATCCCTTTTGTATTTCTGACCTCCAACAATTTTCGCGACATGAGCGATGCCCTCAAACGAAGATGCCTTCACCTTTACATCGATTACCCGGCCATAGAACTGGAAAGAAGAATTGTAAGGCTGAAAGTGCCCGGCATCAGCGAAGCTTTGGCTGGGCAAGTGGTCGGTGCCATCCAGGCCATCCGTGGTCTGGACTTGAAAAAAGGACCTTCCATTTCAGAGACGCTCGACTGGGCCCAGTCACTGATTGCCCTGCAGGTGGAGGACCTTTCCCCGGAGATCGTCAAAGATACCCTGAACACGATTGTCAAATACCGGGCGGACGCGGATCTGGTGAAGGATAATATCAACAAAATCGCGTGTTAGGTCTTAAGTGTTATGTTTTAAGTTTCCGTTCGGAAGCAATTGGTTTTATCTTAACACCTAAAACGTAACACTGAAAACTTTAACTCGGACTTTTCACAGCCGCCTAAGCTGATTGTATGATCACATTGTCGGAATGCAAAATTTGGTTCTAAAATTCGTCTCCTCCTCCCGGGCCGCCGGTCTGCGGGTCTCCACGTCCGAGGTCCTGGACTGTTTCGACCAGCTCAGGCTGGTCAATCCACTGGATGAACGCCAGTTTTCCGCGGTGTTGCGCGCAAACTTTGCCAAGAGCTTGCGCGACCAGAAAAAGTTCGACCATCTCTATCATCTTTTTTTCCATGAATTGCGCATTAACGAGGAGATAACGGCATCCCGGCCGGTGGCGGAAAATGTTCGCCAGATCCTGGACACGCTGGCCGCGGACCCAGATCGTCAGCCGGCCGACCAGGCCATCCAGGACTTTCTCGCCGATGACCCCCAGGCCTACCTGGAGCTGCTCCGCGAGATCGAATCGGAGGGCGATTCCGGCGGTCGCGGCCTGGGCTCGAACCTCGGTTCACTGGTGCGCCGCTTTCCCATGATGCAGGCGATTGAAAAGACCCGCCGCGCCGTAGCCGCCTTTCTGGCCGACCAGCGCGACATATTGGACTGGGAAACCCGCCGGGATATTGAAAACCACCTCAATGCGCGTCTCGATACGGCCCGCCGCCTGCTCACTCGTAAAAATCCGGAAGAGGATATCCCCATTCCTAAAAAGCTGAACTGGGACAAGCACCTCAGCGAGTTGGGTGAAATCGCCTTTTCCAACCTCACCCCCCGGGAAGTCGAACAGATGCGCGCGGTCATCGGCCAACTTGTCAGAAAGTTGAAAGACACGGTCAGCCGGCGCTATGCCAACCGGCAGCGCGGTGTCATTGATATTAAGAAAACCTTGCGCCGGGCCGCAAAATACCAGGGCATCCCCCTGGAAATCATCCGCCGCGCCAAGCCGCCGCGCAAAGGCAAGGTCGTGGTCCTCTGCGATGTATCCGGATCGGTCTGGTCTTCGGCCAAATTCATGCTGAACATGCTATATTCGCTCCAGGAGTGTTTCACCAAGGTCCGCAGCTTTATCTTCATCGCCGGCCTGTGCGAAGTCACACGCGTATTCGAAGATCATGAGATCAACCAGGCCATTGAAAAGGTGCTGCATGAAGCGGATATTGAATACGGGAGTTCAACCGATTATGGGTACACGCTGCGCAAATTCAAAGCCGGCTACATGGATACCCTGAACAAAAAAACGACCCTGATCATCATCGGGGACGGCCGCAGCAACTACTCGAACCCGGAAGAAGGTATTTTGGACGAGATGCGCGAAAAGTGCCGTCGCATCATCTGGCTCAATCCCGAAAGCGTGCCTTTCTGGTACTCCGGGGACAGTGAGATGCGCTCGTACGAGGCCTATTGCCATGAGGTGCGGCCGTGCCAGAATTTGAATCAGCTGACGGAGTTTATCAGGGAGTTGGTGTTGTAACGCTTTTAAGAATCGGGATCGAAATCGGGACCAGCTGTTTTTATCCAGATCTGAATTAATCTCTCGGAGACAGCAAAAACTCCCCTCCTTTGACGGGAGGGGTCGGGGGAGGGTGAATTGTGCACCTGAGTCGCTTCTATGCCAGCATCCGGGTTGAGCCAACAACACCCCCACCCAACCTCCCTCGTCAAGGGGGAGGAGTTAGATCGAGGTAGCGCGGAAGATTATTTTTAAATAGGTACCTGGAAGCTGTATCAGATACACTGGAGTCCTTTTCGAATTCGATTTCAAAAATGCATAAACACCCGGTGGAAAATTTGGCATGCCTGAAAACGATCTTCGCATTTTAAATTGGCTCCTCACCACGAATCCGGCGTCGGAGCCCGGGACTTTCGAATCGGTTGTTCACTGGAAGCGACACCATGATCAGATTCTGCACGCATGGCAGGAACCGGTAGACATGGCAATTGCCGGCGGCTTTCTGGCCGATTGCCCGGCCTATGCCTTTGCCGCCGGCTACTGGGCGGCCCTGCACCGCCTGCTTCCCGACTTGCCCCCAGATCCAATACCGGCATTGTGTATTAGCGAAGAACATGGCGCCCACCCGGCCAGGATTAAATGCCGGCTGGAAAAACACGACTCAAAATGGTTACTGAATGGGAACAAACACTTCGTGACCTGCGGTCGCGAAGCCGAGCTGCTGCTGGTTGCGGCCTCAACCGGGATCGGCTCCGATGGCAAAAACCAATTGCGGCTGGTGCAGGTAAATAAAGAGCAAGCAGGCATCACTTTGTTGCCGCTAGCCAAGCCTCTGGCCATTCTACCCGAAATCAGTCACGGCCGGATAGAATTTACCCAAGTCAGCGTGTCGCTGGACAACGTCCTGCCAGGTGATGGTTACCGGGACTACATCAAACCGTTTCGGACCATTGAGGACCTGCATGTCATGGCTGCCATCCTGGGTTATCTGGTGCGTATCGGCATGCTATTTGAGTGGCCGCGAACGAAGCTCGAACAGTTGCTTTCCCACTTGCCAACCATCCGGTCCCTGGCTCGCGCCGACTATGCCGCACCCGAAATCCATATTGCCACTGCAGGCGCGTTGACAGCCATACAGTCATTGCTGGAAACCCTCGACACTTGCTGGAATAGAGTTGACGATACCCTCCGCTCAGCCTGGCAGCGGGATCGGACTGTGCTGAACATAGCTGCAGACGCCCGTGCTGCACGGCTGGCAGCCGCCTGGCAGCAGTTTGCTTGATGTCCAGGCCATCTGTCGAGTACCGACCTTGACGAAGTACCGTATTTACAGTTAAGATCGGACATCTCACCGGATATTGGAACGCCATATCATAAGCATGACCATTTAGGAGGATCCAATGCGAAAACTTGCCTGTATGTTAATTCTGGCAGCTTTCCTAGCGGCGGCCTGCCCGCCTGTTTTTGCTGAAGAGAAAGCCGAGAAAAATTCAGCCGAAAACCTCCCCTGGGAAAAAGCCAGCATCTCTGTCGGATCGTTTATAACCTCGAACAACAGCAATGTGCGCCTATCAGCAAAAGGTGTCGGTGTCGGCTTCGATGTTGAAGAGGCCCTTGGACTGGATACCACTTCCACCGTCCTCCGGGTAGGCGGTGCCTGGCGCTTTTCCGACAACCTGCGCCACCGGGCTGATCTTTCCTGGTTCGCCCTGCGCCGAGACGGCGAAACCCAACTCGGTCAGGACATTGTCATCGACGGGGTAACGTACCCCACCGGCACCCAGGTCAACTCGGGGTTTGATATCGATGTCTATAAAGCCTCTTACAGCTATTCCTTCATCCTGGACGACCGCATGGATATTGGCGCTTCAGCGGGTCTGTACATAATGCCGCTGCGCTTTGAACTGTCCGCCACCGGATTTCTGACCAATCAAGTTTCCGAGAGCGTCACAGCCCCATTGCCCGTGTTCGGCCTGCGGGCTGATTTCGCCATGACACCGAAATGGTTCCTAAAAACAAGAGCTGAGATTTTCTACCTTGAATATGAACAGTTCAAAGGGGCCATCTATGACTCATCGGTGGGTGTTGAATACAAGGCCTTCAAACGCGTAGGGTTTGGCCTCGCCGTTGAAAATTTCAGTCTCAGCGTAGAGGCGGAAGGCGAAGATTATCCCGAAATTAATCTGGCCGGAAAAATTGAATACCGGTATTTTGGCGGCATGCTCTATGCTAGAGTCTACTTCTAACGCAAAGGAACACTATGCGACATCTGTGCCCGCGGATCTTGACCTGCGCTCTCATTCTATTTCTGGCTACCGGACAGGCTGCGGCCTTTGATCTAAAAATCGGCACTCTGAACAGCGGTCCACCCGCGGTTGAAACTTCCGGTCGCTACCTCCAGGACAGCACCGGCTTTGGAGCTATGCTGTCCGTACCTTTGGGGTTTTTTGAAACTAAAACTCCGTCCGTTTCCTTGAACGGCCAGGACATTTCCCACTTCACACAGCAAGACGCCAAGGACTCGCTGATCGTCATCATGCTTTTCGGCGTGGCCATTGCAGCCGGAGCACTTACGGTCAGCGCCGCCACCAACTGAGGGCGGCCTGAAAAATTCAAATTGGGCAGAATTCAATATCTATGGGTTGTCTTGGAATATCAGCACTCTCCATACTTTCCCAATCTTCGTCATATCCATATGGAACGGAGAATCTGGATGAGAATAAGAAATCTACTGACCGTCTGTTTGCTGGTATGCGTGGCATTGTCGCTGGCTCAACCTGTAAATGCCGATACGGTTGAAACTGCCAAAGCGGATGAGAAGCCCAAAGCTACCCGTAAAAATGACAAAAAAGATTCGCCGTGGATTATAACCCCCCTCATAAGCAGTGACCCCAAAATTTCAACTGCCGGCGGCGCGATGGTCGGCTACATGCACAAATTCGACGAAGCGTCGCCCCCCTCGATATTTGGTGCGGCCGGGACATACAGCACCACCGACTCATGGTACCTGGCGGCTTTTGCGAAAGCACATTTTGGTGAGGATAAGCATCGTCTTGTGGCGGGGGTCGTTACCGGTAAAATCAATAACGATTATTCGGATTTTTTAGGCAGCGGCTTGAATGTGCAGACTACGGATTCATTGGAGTTGTTCGCCTTTCGTTATTTTTATCGTGTTTCCGGCAATTGGTTTCTGGGTCCTCAGTTTATATCCACCAACTATGCTATATCCAGTGATAATTTTCTTTCCGGGCAGATTTTGGAACATATCGGTCTGATCGGTTTCAAGTCCAATGGTCTGGGCTTGTACGCATTGTATGATTCCAGGGACAGGCAATATTCGCCATCTACAGGTCAGGTTTTTGAAGCTCACAACGTTGCCTTCCGAGAATCACTTGGCGGGGAAACCTCCTTCGATGCTTATTCCGCCGACTATCAGCACTATATCCCCCATGGCAGCGGCCATGTCATCGCTTTGCATGCCAAGGGGCGCTGGACAGATGATGCACCGTCCAGTGGCTACTCATCTGTAGACTTGCGCGGGTATACCAGAGGGCAGTACTTAGCGCCGCATATGACCATGGGCGAGGCCGATTATCGTTATGCGCTGAATGACAAATGGGGGCTGGCCGCCTTTGCCGGCCTGGCGGTTTTATATGGTGGTGACCGAACGGATGAAAGTAACCGCTATTACCCGGCTGGCGGCGGCGGTTTATTTTACCGATTGAATGACGAGGGTATGGTGGTTCGAGCGGATATAGCCGTGGGTAAAGATGATAATTGGGGCTTTTATCTAACGTTTGGGCATGGATTCGAGAAATAGCCACATGTAATCCTGCATGCGACCGAATACCCAGATTAATTCAGATTTGGCTATAGTAACATTACGCAGGAATTAAACATGCCAGCAAATCCAGGCAAACCGATTCGTCGAATCCTGAAGGCCCTCGGGTATTTAATGCTAGGGGGTTTTACGACACTTTTTATTGTCTTCGTTCTATATCTCAACAGCCGACCGGAACTGGATATCTGGCATATAGTAGACCTCGATGCCGAATATACCCTTGCTTCTGAAACACAGAACTTTGCAGGCTACCTGGCGCAAGAAGAAAAACTCTTCGCCCAGCTTGGTGAAAAGATTCTCGATCATATCGCCCCGGAAGATCGGTTGCGCATCAATCGCTATCATCGGGGGAGCCTTTCTGACCCGGAGAACTGGCTGCGTAATTGGAACCGGACCTTTGAGCTGGAAACTAGAAACCCCAAAATGAGCGTCTTGCTCCTGCACGGTATGTCCGACTCGCCCTACAGTCTGCGCACGATTGGGCAACGCCTGCACCGAAACGGTGCCCATGTAATCGGGTTGCGTCTACCCGGCCATGGAACGGTGCCCTCGGGACTTGTGACAGTGCGCTGGGAGGATATGGCTGCCGCCGCCAGGTTGGCCCTGCGGCATCTGCAGCAAGAAAACGAGAACCGGCCGATTTATATTGTCGGCTATTCCACGGGGGCAGCCCTGGCAGTTCAATACGCTCTGGAGGCCCTGGAAAAAAAAGAACTGCCGGGCGTCAATGGATTGGTTCTGATTTCCCCGTCCATCGGTGTCACCGGCCTGGCCGCCCTGGCAGTCTGGCAGGCGCGCATCGGACACCTATGGGGTTTGGAAAAGCTGGCCTGGAATTCGATCGGGCCGGAGTACGATCCCTTTAAATACAATTCATTTGCCGTAAACGCCGGCGACCAGGTCTATCGGTTGACCCTGGAAATCCAGAAACGCTTCCAGTCGCTGCAAGCCGCGGGAAGCCAGCAAAAACTCCCGCCGGTTTTGGCTTTTCAGTCCATTGTGGACGCGACGGTCAGTACACCGGCCGTCGTGGACGGTCTTTTCAAGCGTCTGCCCGCAGGCGGCCACGAGCTGGTAATCTTCGATATCAACCGCCGTGTGGAAGTCAAAGAGCTGCTCCGCCGCCATCCGGAGGAAAGCATCACGCCGCTGCTTTCCGACGGCAAACTGACTTTCGCTGTCAGCCTGGTCACCAATCGGGATGCTGAATCTTCCGAAGTAACGATCCGACACCATGCCGCCGGCGTTAAGAAAGACTCGAACAACCCTATCGACTTCGCCTGGCCTGAAGGCATTTACTCCCTGTCGCATGTAGCCCTGCCCTTTCCGGAAAGCGATCCCCTCTACGGCGGCAAGGCGGCCACCGAAAGCCCCGGTATCAGCCTCGGCAGCCTCACCCCTCGCGGTGAGCGAAACGTCCTCCAGATCCCGGCCGATGACTTATTGCGCCAGCGTTGGAATCCCTTCTATGTCTACCTGGAAAATCGAATCGTGGAATTTGTAAATAAGTAGGCGGCCCTGTCAGGCAAGCATTTGAAACATTTTCTATGGTTCCCACCCTTCAAAAGCGGATATCACCTTGCGAAAATGCCCGGATACCGGGATCGGCCGGTATTGATCGTCGATAGCGCAATGGGTGGTGTGGCCGATGGCGACCAGGCGGTTGGCGGCTTTGTGGCGGATGCGGAACTCAAAGGTAAAACTGGTGTTTCGAATTTCCCGGGTGCGCACATCGATAATCAGTTTTTCATTGAGCCGGGCCGGAGATTTGAAATCGAGGTGGGCGCTCACCACCACGTTTTCAAATTCACTGATGGGCCGATTGCCTTCGCACAATCCGAGGTTGGTAAGGTAATCCACCCGGCCTACTTCCAGGTATGTAAAATAGTTGCCGTGGAACACCACGCCCATGGCGTCCGTTTCCGGGAGGCGGACTCGCACTTCGGTGTTGAAATGATATACCGGTGCACATTCAACAGGCTCGGTGGTCATGTCTATTCCTCGCTTGTAGGCTTTTCAGGATTATTGGGGTAGATCACCAGCCGGTCTCCGGGGTGGATGTGCTGATTGACCTTCAGGCGGTTCCAGATAAACAACGCTGGCAGCGGCACATTGTAGCGCTCGGCAATAGCGGTCAGGTTATCACCCTTTTTGACGATGTAGATCATGCTGCTGTGTCGAACAAGCCACTGCTCGAGCAATTCGGGGTACTGCTGATTGAATGTTGCTCTTGTTCCCAGTGGAATCAGCACCTCGTGGGACCCCGGAGCCAGGTAATGACCCCGGATCTCCGGATTAAGCTCTTTGATCGTCTTGAAATCCGCATTTGCGGCCCTGGCCAGAACCTGCAGGCCTACATCCTGGTCGAAATCTACCTGGACTTTGTCAAACTCCAGCAGGGGGTAGACATCTTCCGGTGTCATTTTGAAGCCATATTTTTCGGGATCGGTCAGGATCATTTTGGCTGCAATGGCCCGGAACAGGTAGCGCTGGGTCTCCAAATATAAGTACAAGCTGTAGTAATCGCCGGTCTCCTGGGCCAGAATTTCGGCTTTGAGACCTTCTTCGCCCATGTTGTAGGCCGCCGCGGCAAGGGTCCAGGAGCCCAGGTCGTCATATAAATATTTCAAATAGAGAATGGCCGCCCGGGTGGAATGGAACAGATTCCGGCGTTCATCTTTGCGGGTATCCACCTGCAATCCGTATTTTCGCCCGGTGTCCCGGGTAAATTGCCAGAAACCGACCGCACCTTTGGGAGATCCAGCATGGGGCCGCAGCGCACTTTCGATGATGGCCAGGTATTTGATGTCGCCCGGCAGGTTTTCCGCTGCGAGCATTTTTTCTATATGCGGCATGTACCGGGGGTAACGCTTTAGCCACAAGATAATCTGCGGCCGGTCCCAGAGGGTCAAGAGCAATTCTTTTTCCAGCCGTTCCCGGACACCTTGTCGCTCCAGCGGAACCGCTTCACCACAAAAATCTAGAGGGCCGTCTACACGGACACTCGCAATCAGCGAGGGCAACGTAGCGGATGTGAATTCTGCCGCGGGCTGGGCCGGCGCCCTAAAAGGCGCATTCAGGCATAGGACAATTAGAACCAAGATGAATCGAACCGCACTGCGCATATCAGTTTTTCCCCCGTGCATCCGGATGCCGGTAATACACCAGTCCCCATACCTGTGTGTTCATGTCATTCCGGATGATATAAATACATTCATCCGTATCGGCAACTTTGAAGTAACGATGATCTGGACTGAGCCAGCGATCCAGGACTGACCGGACTTCAACAGCACTAGGGCCCATTTCCAACGCCCGCGGTTCCTGCTCGCCCCGATAGCCGGCGTAACATTTCACTTTAATTGGAATAATCATTTTGAAGCCAACCCAACTATCTTCACGGAAGCCATTTTAAATTTGAATTTTTGCCCAAGGTGCGGCGGACTCGGGTTTTAAGCCGGAGACATACTCCAGTATTTCGAGGGCTCAAAAGTCGTCCAATGCAGAGATTTATCCGCCTCGGGCGGATTGGCCAATCAGGCATTGCCTACCGGCTATGCCCGACGAGAAGACTCTTTTAAAATGGCTTCCTATAAGATACGCAGCCCCAGGCTCGACGCAACTATTTCAGCGGCAAACTCTGCGCTGTTGTTTTTGTGGTCCAGGATCGGATTGACCTCCGCCACTTCCAGGGAGGCCATGCAACCGCACTCGGCAATGGTTTCCATCACCAGATGGGCTTCCCGGTAGGTAAGTCCGCCGGGGACCGGTGTCCCCACACCGCGCACAACGCCCGGATCGACGCAATCCAGATCCAAACTCACATGCAGGTGATCGATACCGGGCAGGATATCGGCCAGGACACGATCGATTATTTTGCCAAGCCCCTGCCGGTCGATATCGGTCATCGTGTAAACCGACAGCCCGACCTCGCGAATCGTTTCTTTTTCCGGCGGGTCGATCTGGCGCGCGGCCAACAGGGCACAATGCTGCGGCAGAACCTTGGGCGCAAAGCCCAATATCCGGGTCAACTGGGAACTGCCGACGCCAAGTGACGCCGCCAGGGGCATCCCGTGTATATTACCCGATGGGCTGGTTTCATCCGTATTCATATCGGCATGCGCGTCCAACCAGATGACGCCTGCGGTCTTTTCACGGGACCGGCAATAAGCAGCTATACCGGCAATAGTTCCCAGGGCCATAGAGTGATCTCCCCCAATGCAGAGGGGAAAGCGACCGGCTTCCAGGGAACCGCGTACCTGCGCAGCCAGAATTTCCGCCGTTTTCACGATTTCACCCACATATTTCAGCTTGGGTATCCTGACCTGCTGTTCCTCCTGGATGCGGACCGGAATGTCACCGCCATCTTTCACGGCGTACCCAAGTGCTTCCAGTTTTTCGGTGATGCCTGCAATCCTCAAGGCAGAAGGTCCCATATCGACGCCGCGGCGGTCCGCACCGAGGTCCATGGGAAAACCAATCAGTTCTACGGTTGGTTTGGAAGTTTGTGCAGTCATAAAAAAGTCGTTTAGGTTAAAGGCTGAAGATCGAAGATATAGGGCTGCTCTAGTTGCTGTCTTTTGTGCCACCGCAGCGGTTCCGGTCCTCCGGACGGTCCACTGAGCTGCAATCGGCGGTAGCAAATTGCCGGGTGAGAACTGACGATTCCCACTTTGCCGCTGAGTTGGCCAGTATTGTACGGGCACATTCCGCGTCGATGCAAGGGTCCATATGGACCAGCACACTGGCGTTGCCTTCGAAACCGGCCGAAAGGGCATCTTCCAAGAAGCCGGCCTCGGCATGTGCATCGTCCAGCGCGAGGTCACCCGGCAAAATCAAGTGCAGGTCAATATGTACTTGCCGCCCTGAACGCCACACCCGCAAACGGTGAATATCAATCCACTTGGGCCGCCGGTTTTTGTTTATCACGTCAACCACCTGCTGCAGTAAATCCGGGTCCATGGCATCCATCAATCCGGCAAAAGATCTGCGGACCAACTGCAATCCCGTCCGTAGAATATTGATTCCCACCAGGCAGGCAATGGTGCCGTCCAGCCAGTACCAGCCGGAAAGATGGGCTAGAAGCAGACCCACAAGCACCCCGCCGGAGGTGTAGACATCGGTCAGGATATGCTGCCCATCGGCTTCCAGTACCAGCGATTCCGTCTTCTTCCCGAGCTTTAGGAGAACAAGCCCGAGCAGCAGGTTGGCAAGGGCTGTCCCCAGCAGGACCATCAGCCCAATGCCCAGGTGCGGCAGCGTTTGGGGCTGCAGCAGGTGCTCCAGACCGACCTTGAAGATGCCGAAAGCAGCCAGGATGATGAGCGCCCCTTCAAATCCGGCCGCGAAAAACTCAATCTTCCCATGCCCGTAAGGATGATCATGATCCGGCGGGCGTGCCGATGTAATGATGGCCGCCAGGGCAAACCCGCCGGCTACCACATTGATGATGGATTCCAGGGCATCCGATAGGATCGCACTTGATCCGGTCAGGTGCCAGGCGTAGAACTTGGCCGCCATAATGGCAATACCGATCAAAATGGCTACCCCGGCCGCAACAACATGCGTCTTCAGCATCTTATCATCGGTTTCGCTCAGGTGTGCGTGTAGATCCTGTGCCATCGCGCTCATTTCGGAAGTTGATAGGTGCCGTCCAACCGCTTGACCATATCATCATACTTTTTGGTGAGAGCCTCAACCTGATGTTCGAACTGCTCCCGGGAAATATGCCCCTGCTGTAATTGGTGTTCCAGCAAGGCATGTTCATCGGCATACCAGCGATCCGGATCAAAATTATAAGTCATCTAAATCATTCAATGGTTACGAAGCATTTTTAAAACACAACTTGAAAGTGGTTTCAAAACCTTCAATCGGGTTCAAGGTCAAGGCGGGGTGAGGGGTTCAACCGCAGGAATATTGCAATATTGCGAGGATAGCGCTATCGCTTCACTGCGTGCCGAACGCCCTCGGCCTAACGCAGCGATTGGGCCCGAGGGGAGTTTTTGAAACCACTTTCATGATCTTTTCATGTTTTGACATGTTCTTCAATTCTTTTCCTTTTCTGGTTGCTTTTAGAATTATAACCGTTAGACTCGGTAAGTTTCCGAGTTTGGCAGGCTATCATCCAGATGTAGGTCACATATATGCTTTCACCCTCCAGCGGCAAATCAGACAACCATCCCGGCAGCGGCTTTATTCCCAGACTCAGCACAGTGGTGTTCGGTCGGATTGTGTTGAACACTGCTCGGCGGTTTGCCTACCCATTCGCCCCTGCTTTGAGCCGGGGATTGGATGTTCCGCTGGCAGCCGTAACAGCTGCCATCGGCGTCAACCAGGCCACCGGTATCCTGGGAATGATTTTCGGTCCGCTTTCTGATCGCCTTGGATATCGGTTGATGATGCTGGTAGGCATGAGCATGCTGGTGGTCGGCATGTTCGCCGCCGGCATTTTGCCCATGTATGCCACCGTGCTGGCAGCCCTTTTCCTGGCCGGTTTGGCCAAGAATATTTTCGATGCCGCCCTCCAGGCCTATGTCGGCGAGCAGGTCCCCTTTGCAAAGCGCGGTATGGTCATAGGATTGCTGGAACTGGCCTGGGCCGGCAGTACGTTGATCGGTATTCCGGTCATGGGGGTGGTGATTGACCGGCTGGGTTGGCACGCACCGTTTCTGGTCCTGGGCGGAACCGGTGTATTGGGACTGATCGGCATTGCCATCGTCATTCCCGCTGACCGGCAGCGTCAGGACGGGAAAAGCGGGCCTGGATTCTGGGCGCTGTGGCGTACCCTGGCCCGCTCGCGCCCGGCAATGGGTGCGCTCGGTTTTGCCCTGTTCCTGAGTCTGGCCAACGACACCCTCTTTGTGGTCTATGGCGCCTGGCTGGAGGGGGCTTTCGGCCTTGGTATCGTGGCCCTGGGCGCCAGCACCAGCGTGATTGGTGTGGCCGAACTTATCGGGGAAATTATAACGGTATGGTTATCGGACCGAATCGGACTGAAACGAATGATCCTGCTCGGCGCCATTTTGACGGCGGCCTGCAACGCTTTGCTGCCCCTTTTTGGAATTTCCCTGCCGCTGGCACTCTTTGGACTTTTTCTGCTTTTTGTCTGCTACGAGTTCACCTTTGTCTCCGGCATGTCCCTGAGCACTGAACTTTTACCCGGTGCCCGC
>Ga0126330_10000152_pt1 | contig 17171 bp, 10 predicted proteins | sample InaspJWI91metaG_FD_97004 | JGI IMG/M metagenome (GOLD analysis project Ga0126330, IMG submission 97004) | Marine gutless worms symbiont microbial communities from Oahu, Hawaii - Inanidrilus sp. 2 OAHU.JWI-91 metaG | ecosystem: Host-associated > Annelida > Digestive system > Unclassified...
GGAAGGCAAGCTCAAGGTGAATTCCGACTGGAACAAGGAACGCCAGATCAAGTTCACCGTCCAGGATCCCTGTCAGCTGGTGCGCAAGACCTATGGCGACCCCGTGGCCGAGGACCTGCGGTACGTGGTCAAGGCGGTGGTCGGTGAAGAGAACTTCATCGACATGCATCCCAACCGGTCGAACAACTACTGCTGCGGTGGCGGCGGCGGCTTCCTGCAGTCGGGCTTTCCGGAGCAGCGGCGGGCCTACGGCAAGATGAAGGCGGAGCAGATTCTGAACACGAACGCGGCTTATTGCATCACGCCCTGCCACAACTGCCACGCCCAGGTTCACGACTTGAGCGAGATTAATGATCACAAATGGGAGACCCTGCACCTGTGGACCCTGATTTGCCTCTCTATGGGCATTTTGGGCCCCAACGAACGCGAATACCTGGGTGATGACCTCAAAGAGGTCGACGTGTTTCATCCCGAATCGGCCATGTAAGACGATGTTCGTACATGACTCGAAATGTAACCGATCTGTGTAACAGGAGGGGAAATGATAGTAGCCAAGCGAAAACCCTTTGAAGAGTTGAAGACGATGCTCAAGGACTACAAAAAGGTCCTCAACGTAGGCTGCGGAACCTGTGTCGCAGTCTGCCTGGCCGGGGGTGAAAAGGAAGTCGCGGTCCTGAATACCGAACTGGAGATGGCCCGTAAACTGGATGACAATCCCATTGAATTGGGCTCCAAAACGATCGAAAGACAATGCGACATGGAATATCTCGAGGCCTTGGATGACATCGTCGGCGAATATGATGCGATTTTATCCATGGCCTGCGGCGTGGGGATTCAGTTCCTGGCCGAGCGGTTCCCGGATACGCCGGTGTTCCCGGGCGTCGATACATCGGGTATGTCCGCCAACCGGGCCGTAGGCTGGTACGAGGAGCGCTGCCGTTCCTGCCAGAGCTGTGTGTTGGCCTGGACCGGCGGAATCTGCCCGGTCACCATGTGCGCCAAAGGCCTTTACAACGGCCCCTGCGGCGGTACCAATGACGGGAATTGCGAAATCAGCGATGACCAGCCCTGTGCCTGGTTCAAGATCTACGAACGTCTGGCGGCCCAGGGACGGGTCGACTGCATCATGGATTTTCATCCCATCAAAGATTGGAATGATACCGTGCCCCGGACGCTGATTCAACCCGGCTATGAAAAGCTGACAGAGCCTGACGAAGAGTAGCCCGCGCAGGCGACTCGGAGGCCAGTACCTAGACATCAATAACTGGATGCTGAATCGTTGAGGATAAGGTGATTGTTATGAGCACAGAGCAGAACGGTTTAAAATCAGGAAGTAACCTAGAGAAGATCTTGAAAGCAGGACATTTTGCATTTACCGGCGAGCTCGGGCCACCGCGCGGGTGCGATGCCGCGGAAGTGCGTGAGAAGGCTGCGCATCTCAAAGGGATGGTCGATGCCGTCAATATTACCGACAACCAGACGGCCATGGTACGTATGTCCAGCTGGGCAGCCAGCTTGCTCGTGTTGGACGAGGGCTTGGAACCCAACTACCAGATGGTCTGCCGGGATCGCAACCGCCTGGCCATGCAGGGTGATGTCCTGGGGGCGTATGCCCATGGTATCAAAAATATGCTATGCCTGTCGGGGGACCACTGCAAGTTTGGCGACCACCCCATGGCCAAGGGCGTTTTCGACGTTGATTCCATGCAGCTGATCCACATGATCAAGACCATGCGCGATGAAGGCAAGTTTCAGGGGGGCGCCGAGATCGAAGATCCACCGAAGATGTTCATCGGCGCAGCGGCCAACCCCTTTGCCGATCCCTTTGAGTGGCGGGTGCATCGCCTGGCCAAGAAAATCAACGCAGGTGTAGATTTCATTCAGACCCAGTGCATCTACAACATGGACAAGTTCCGGGAATGGGTCAAACAGGCCAATGATATGGGATTGACGGAAAAAGTCTATATCCTGGCTGGTGTCACCCCCATGAAGAGTGTGGGTATGGCCCGCTACATGGCCAGCAAGGTCCCCGGCATGGACGTACCCGACGAAGTCATTAAAAGATTGCAGGGGGCCGAAAAGGGTAAAGTCGCGGCTGAAGGCATCAAGATGGCCTGCGAACAGATCGAAGAATTCAAAGAGATGGAAGGGGTTGCCGGCGTACATCTCATGGCCATCGAGTGGGAGCACAAAGTTCCCGAAATTGCCGAGCAGGCCAAAGTGTTGCCGCGCCCGGCTGTGGAATAGGCCACTTCACCTGAGACCTTATTATCAGGGGGATCGGTTTTCGAACCGGTCCCCTTTTTTTATCCCGCTCTCCAACTACATATCGCCCACGAAAATCACTCGCCGCCCAGATCCCAAATGATGAATACGAACAGCCGGATTACAAATGAATAATTCCTCATAAGCTCTATAAATCCGGAAATTTTACATTTTATACAGCAGCGCTTTGGGATAAAACTATATAACTATCTGTAAATAAATAATAAATATGGATGAACGCTCTCGCTTTAAAAAAATCCATGATTCTCCTTGACACTCCTACGGGCCCTTTGATAAATGAATGAGTGTTCATTCATAAACATTGTTTCAACTGGAGGCGGTTATCAATAAGAAATCCAAATCAAACGGCAAGTATCACCAGATCCTCGAGGCAGCCATCAAAGTATTTGCCGAGCAGGGTTTTCACCAGGCCACGATCAGTCAGATAGCCAGGGAAGCCGGTGTGGCCGATGGAACCATCTATCTTTATTTCAAGAATAAAGGAGATATCATGGTGAATTTTTTCGGGTACAAGACCAAACAAGTGTTTGGTCGGTTCCGCGAAGAAGTTGACAAGGCGGATAATGCCCGCGACAAATTGCGCTTGCTGATCAAAAGACACCTGGAAGAGTTTCAGCGCGACCGGAGTATGGCGATATTATACCAGACCGAGACCCGCCGTTTCAGCCGGATGTGTGAAGAGCAGATTCGGGAAATGTCTAAAATGTACCTGGACCTGGTATCCGAAATTGTTGAGAGGGGGCAGGATGAAGGCCTGATGCGCAAAGACCTGTACATGGGGCTGGTGAAACGGTTCATTATCGGTGCCATCGATGAAGTGATCAATACCTGGCTCCATTCCGGTGGCAGTTACGATCTGGTTTCCATGGCCGACCCGTTGGTCGACCTGTTTATAAGGGGTGTGGGGAACCCCGAAGTGACACGCAGTTGAGGGGACTGCCCAGAAAGCTGTTGGTTGGACGATATGGGTAGTACCATGATGGATGCTGGCACACCGCCGACGAACCTTAGGCGGCTGGTGGCCGCACAAAACTAAGGTGCTCGCAAACGTGAACCCGGCGGTTCCGGTTGCGTCCGCCAGAGGGGATAGAGGATTATGGCACAGCAAATCGCAGACAGAAGAGATATCGACTTCGTATTACACGAACAGCTTGAGGTTGACCAATTCAGCGAAAAAGAAGATTACGCTGAATTCAACAAAAAGGTCATCGACATGATCGTCAAGGAGGCCCGCAACCTGGCCATCAAGGAGATCTTGCCGACTTCCAAGGAGGGGGACGAACAGGGCTGCCGTTTGGAAAACGGCGTGGTGACGACCCCGGAGTCATTTAAACGGGTGTTCGACCTTTTCATCGAAGGGGAATGGCTGGCCATGTCCGAAGATCCCGAGTGGGGCGGCCAGGGTATGCCCAAAAGCGTTGCCATGGCTGCCAGCGATTATTTTGTAGGCGCCAACTTCGCCTTTATGATGTACCCCGGGCTTACTCACGGGGCCGGTAAACTGGTAGAGGCGTTCGGTACCGACAAACAAAAAGAACTGTTTTTGAAGAAGATGTATACCGGTGAATGGACCGGCACCATGCTCCTTACGGAACCGGAGGCCGGGTCTGATGTCGGGGCCCTGACGACGACGGCCGTAAAGAATGACGACGGTACTTACGCCATCACCGGTAATAAAATCTTTATCTCCGGCGGTGAGCACGACCTGTCCGAGAACATTATCCATCCGGTACTGGCGCGCATCGAAGGTGCTCCAGAAGGCACCAAGGGCATCTCGCTGTTTCTGGTACCCAAGATCTGGGTCAATGACGACGGCAGCCTCGGCGAACCCAATGATGTGGTTTGTACCGGTATAGAAGAAAAAATGGGCATCCACGGCAATTCAACCTGCAGTCTTGCGCTCGGCGGGAAGGGCAAATGCCGCGGTACCCTGCTTGGTGAGGAGAACAAGGGCATGCGAGCCATGTTTCTCATGATGAACGAAGCCCGCTTGCTGGTGGGGCTGCAGGGTTTTTCCTGTGCATCGAGCTCCTACCTCAACGCGGTCAATTATGCCCGTGAGAGAGTCCAGGGTAAGAACATTCTGGCCTTCATGGACAAGGATGCTCCGGCCGTACCCATTATTCAGCACCCGGATGTGCGGAGGCAACTGCTGACGATGAAAGCATACATCGAGGGCATGCGCAGCCTGCTGTACTATGTCGCCTACTGTGAAGACACGATCCATACTTCCGACGACCAGGAGACGAAAGATAAATTTCAGGGGCTGATCGAAGTTCTTACCCCGGTAGCCAAAGGCTATGTGACCGACAAGGCCTTTGAAGTCTGCAGCCATGGCATGCAGGTGTTCGGCGGCTATGGCTACATCAAGGAGTATCCTCAAGAACAGCTGCTACGGGATTGCCGTATTACCATGATCTACGAAGGTACCAATGGCATTCAGGCCATGGACCTCTTGGGCCGCAAGCTCGGGATGAACAAGGGCAAGGCGGTTATGGACCTCATGGGTGAGGTCCAGAAAACCATCGCTGCCGCCCGGGAAATCGAGAGCCTCAAGGGGGCGGCGGATACCGTTGAAAATATGCTCAACAAACTGGGTGAAGTCGCCATGCACATGGGCGCAACAGCCATGAGTCCCGATGTCCTGAAAGCCTTTGCCTTTGCGCATCCGTTCATGGAGGCGACCGGGGATGTGACCATGGCTTGGATGCTGCTGTGGCGGGCGGTAGTTGCCAGCCAGAAACTCGAAAAAGCCAAGAAGAAGGACAAACCCTTCTATGAAGGTCAGCTGAAATCCTGCGAATTCTTTATTGAAACCGTTCTCCCGGTCACCTTCGGTAAAATGAAGGCCATCCTGGGAACCAGCGGTGCGGCTGTGGATATCGATGAGAACGCCTTTTGCGGCAAGTAATATCCAAGCAAATATAGCATTAAGAAAGGCGGGGAAGTATTCCCCGCCTTTTTGCTTTTTAATTCTGTTAAAATGCCCTTATTAAACGATCTGGATCTGCCCCGCATCCTGTCACTCTGAGCGCAGCGAAGAGTCCCCAGCACGCAAAGGTCATCCTCCCCTGTAGGGGATTCTTCGTCGCCGTACTCCTCAGAATGACAACTTGCATGCGACTTTAAGGTAAGAAATTATTCCGCCTCTTTGGCCAGTTCTTCAGCCCGCAGGTCTTTTTTCAAAACTTTCCCGACATTGGTCTTAGGCAGTTCATCTCTGAATTCGATCATGGTGGGCAGCTTGTAAGTGGCCAGCTTGCCTTTACAGTACTCGAGCAACTCTTCCTGAGTGGCCGTCTCTCCCTCATTGAGGACCACGAACACCTTGACCTGCTCACCCCGTTTCGGATGGGGGATGCCGATGGCGGTCGCTTCCAATACCTTCGGATGTTCAAAGAAGACTTCTTCAATATCCCGGGGGTAGACATTGTATCCGCCGGAGATGATCATGTCTTTCATGCGGTCGACGATGTAAAAATATCCCTCCGCGTCCATCTTGGCGATATCGCCGGTGTGCAGCCAGCCGCCGGTAATGGTTTCCGCGGTGGCATCCGGCCTTCCCCAATAGCCTTTCATGACCTGGGGGCCTTTGATCAGAAGTTCCCCGGTTTCGCCAACGGGCATGTCCGTTTCACCGTTGTCGATATCCACAATCCGGCACAGCGTGTCACTGATGGGGATGCCGATGCTGCCTACTTTACGTTTGCCGCCGGCAAACGGGTTGACATGGGTAACCGGGGTGGACTCCGTCATGCCGAAACCTTCCACGATAATGGCACCGGTCTTTTCTTCGAACTCCTTGATGACTTCTATGGGCAGGGGGGCACTACCTGAAAAACAGCCTTTGATGGAGGTCATGTCCACGTTGTTGATATTGGGGTGGCTGAGCATGCCGATATACATGGTCGGGACGAGGGGTGCAAAGGTCGGTTTGAATCTTCCAATGGTCTCCAGCAATTGCTCCGGCTGCGGCTTGGGAACGAGGATGTCTCCCCAGCCCATAAAAATTGATAAGTTCATGGCCACGGACAGGCCGAACACATGGAAGAAGGGCAGGGCGCTGAGCATTATTTCTTCACCCCGGTTAAAGGTGGGAAACCAGCCCCGGAGTTGCTGCACCTGCTTGCTCAGGTTGCCGTGGGTCAGCATGACCCCCTTGGAAACACCAGTGGTACCGCCGGTATACTGATACATGGCGGTATCTTCAAAAGAGAGATCTGCCGCGGGAACGTCGGCGCCGGCTGTAGCCAATACGGCTTTCCATTTAAAGACCTTTTCAGCTGTTTTGACATCGGCCGCCAGCTGTTTCTTTTTGGCGACGAGCGGAAACAAGAGGTTTTTCGGAAAAGGCAGGTAGTCGCCGATGGACGTATAGACAATCTCCTTGATGCTGGTTTTAGGCCGCAGGTCGATCATGCGGTTGCCCAACAGATCCAGGGTAATCAACAGCTTGGCGCCCGAGTCGTTGAACTGGTGTTCCAGTTCACGGTCCGAATAGAGGGGATTGTTCATGACCACGATGCCGCCGATTTTCAATATGGCATAATAGGCGACCACGCAGGGGATTACATTGGGCAGCAAGATGGCCACGCTGTCTCCCTTCTGAATGCCGAATCCGGTCAGGACGGACGCGAAACGATCCACCATCGCTTTCAACTCACGGTAGGACATCCGATACCCCTGAAATAAGAGCGCCATGTTTTCTGGAAAATCCCGGGCCGATCTTTCCAGAAATTCCGGTAGACAGACGCCTTCATAGTCAATCTGTTCCGGTACACCGTCTTCATAATGGGCGGTCCAGGGGGTGTCGGTATACTTTAAATCGGTTGTCACGAGCGGCCTCCTTTACATTCGGTTTAATTGATTAGAAGCTATATCAAAAAAGTCTTTTTGCCCAATCTCGGCGTTGGTTACGATATTTAAAACCCCGAAATACCGGAGTATTCACCACGATAGGCATTGGCTCCGCTGGCACCTCCGGTTCAAATGTCGCGTCCGCCTTGATCTTGAACCAATATCCGTTTTTTTGAAACAGCTTCTAGGGAAAACTGAGAAATACCCTGATAAACCAAGTAATTGCTCATATGCCGAATCAAGGAGATTGTCAAGAAATCCTCTTGTCCACATAACCCTTTTAAAATGTGTTTTTTTGTGGCATAGTACATTTTTCTGATGGCTCAACAAGCTTTCAGACTCCTGCCACCCTGGGTAAAACCGCTGATACACGGACGGTTTTGAGTTGAAATTTGCCGTCCTATGGTGGTTTCCGCCCAACGAAAATTCGGTCCGGCGACACCATCGCGCCATGTTGCGCGTGGCTAATGCCGCGACCCAAACATGTTCCCCCATATTGCGGATCTGTCGTCCGCCCGGGTATTGCGGAAAGGGAAATATCCTGACGGTTTTTATATCATTTTCGTCTATTTTTCCTTGACACGATCAAAGTCAGTAGATAAATGAATGAATGCTCATTCATTTATATTGAACGGCCGTTTGGATGTTCATCCGCAACCCATAGCGGGCAGATTCGTTTAGGGAAGCGCGGATTCTGGTGAGACCTTTACTATTGAAGGGAGAGGATTAGTTACCCATGGAAACAGCGTTAATTGGCCCGGCCAAAGCATACTTTCTATTTATTCCCACATGGTTCCTATCGTTGATCATCCCCATAGCCGGGGTTGTAATTTTTACCTATATCATGGCCACCCGCGTGGCCCCCCTGGTAAAAGCAGCTCCGGATTTTCGTTTGAACCGGTATTCGGAACGCATTTTTAAGGTGCTCAAGATCTGGCTGGCACAGTGGCGGCAACCTCGCTACCGGACAGCCGGTATCCTCCACATCCTGATTTTTTTTGGATTCTTGGCCCTGAGTATTCGCTCGATTTCATTGGTCATTATTGGACTTTACGATGGTTTTGTTTTTCCCGGTTTCGACGGACCGGTCGGTCATATTTACAACGTGCTGAAAGACGTGATGGCCACGGTGGTCTTTGTAACCGTTATCGTTGCCGCTTACCGCCGTGGGATACAAAGACCGGCTCGGTACGCAGTACCGGAAAAATACGGCCATGACCATACCGGTGAAGCGGTGTTCGTGTTGGCTGTGATCGCCACCTTGATGGTTTCCGAAAGTCTGTTCGAGGCAACGCTGCTTGCCGCCCAGACCAGCAAGGGAATGCCGGCTGAATTTTTAACGCCGCTCACGCTGCCCTGGCTGTTTAAAGTGTTTTTGTGGAATACGTCCATCGAGCACCTCCAGACCATGCACCTGTTATCCTTTTACGTGCATGACGTTACCTTTTTCTTCTTTCTCTGTTTTCTGCCGCTGGGCAAACATTTTCACGTTATCACCTCCCTTTTCAACGTGTTTTTCATGCGTCTGGACCGGGGAACGGTCAAACCGGTGCGGCACGGGGTTTCGGATGAGCAGCTTGACGATCTCGAATCTTTCGGCGTCAAAAAACTTGAAGATTTTACCTGGAAACACTTGCTGGATTTCTATTCCTGTGCCGACTGCGGTCGCTGCAGCGACCAGTGCCCGGCCAATGCAGTGGGCCGCCCGCTGTCGCCGCGCTTTATCTCCATCAAAGGACGGGATCTGATCTTTAAAAACTACCCCTGGTATCCGGTCGGCAGCAAGTTCAAAGAGAGCGAACCGCTGATCGGCAGTATTTATGAGGAAGACGAGATCTGGTCCTGTACAACCTGCGGTGCCTGCGAACAGGAGTGTCCGCTGGGGATCGAGTACATCGACAAAATGGTCGATTTGCGCCGGGGCATGGTAGATGAAGGCATGGTGCCGCAGACCTTGCAAAAGCCGCTCAGGGCACTTGAAAAACGGGGTAACCCCTGGGGGAAGATGGAAAAGAAGCGTGCCGACTGGGCGCTCAAGGATAAGGAATTCAAGGCCGCGTGCGAGGTCCAGGTTCTGGAGAAAGGCGCCCTGGGGGACACGCTCTACTTCGTGGATAGCATATCGTCCTACGACGACCGCATGCAGGGCATCGCTCAGGCCACCGCCAAGGTGCTGACCGCCGCGGGTGTAGATTTCGGAATTCTCGGCAAGCAGGAAAAAGACAGTGGTCATGAGGCCAAACGCTTTGGCGAAGAGATGTTGTTCCAGGACCTGCGTGACCAGAACATTGATGCCATTGCCAACTCAGGCGTCAAAAAGATCGTGACAGCCGATCCGCATGCATTGAATGCCCTCAAGAACGACTACACCGATGTGCCGCCGGTTGAACACATCAGCCAGGTCGTGGTCCGCGCTGTCACCTCGGGTCGCTTGACGTTGCAACCGGTCTCAGGGAACGTAAAGACGTATACGTACCATGATCCGTGCTATCTCGGCCGACACAACGAACTCTACGAGGACCCCCGCCAGGTGCTGGATGCCATTCCCGGCCTGGACCGGGTTGAAATGCTCAAGAGCCGGGATCGCTCCTTCTGCTGTGGCGGCGGCGGTCTGATGCTTTTTTATGAACCGGAAGAGGAAACCAGAATGGGGGTCCTGCGGGTTGAGATGGCGGCTGCGGCCGGTGCCAACGTTATCGTGACCGCCTGTCCCTTCTGCCTGGTTAATATAGAGGATGCGATCAAAGTGGCCGGGATGGAAGGCAAGATGGAAGCCATCGAACTGGCCGAACTGGTTGCTATGCATATTCAATAATGAAACACCCTGCCCGCCCGGTACCCTCACCGGCCAGGCGGACAGGGCAAACCGTGATAAGCTGTCGTAGAAATGGATTTTGGTTCAAGGTCAAGGCGGCCGCGAGGTTCTACCCGGAGGAATACACCCGTATTTTGAGGACTGGAACCGAGCGCCTAACGCAGAGATTGGGCCAAAAGACTTTTTAGGATGGTTATTAAAAATACCTGGGAGGAATGCAATGGAGATTTTGGTATGCGTTAAAAGAGTTCCGGATGCCTCTGAAAACGAAATTGAACTCAACAGCGCCGGAAATGATATTGATCGGGACGATCTCGTCTACTCGGTCAATGAGTGGGACAACTATGCGGTCGAAGAAGCCATCCAGATCGCCGACAAGGAAGGCGGCAGTGTTACCGTGGTCACCGTAGGCGACGAGGAGGCCGAAGAGGTGCTGCGGCGGGAAATGGCCATGGGTGCCAACAACGGGCTGCTGCTTGACGATGAAGCGTTTGAAGACTCCGACGGGAAGGGAATTGCCGCCGCACTGGCCGCGGCCGTCCAAAAAGGCAACTATGACCTGATTCTCACCGGTGCCCAGGCGGACGACGGAGCCGCCCAGGTAGGCGGCATGCTGGCCGCAATGCTGGATATGCCGTATGCCTCACTGGTCAACAAGATCGACGTCGGATCCGGCAAATTGACCGTGGGCCGCGAGATCGAAGGCGGCAATCAGGAGATGAACGAAATCGATATGCCGTGTGTGCTCTCCATCCAGACCGGTATCAACGAGCCCCGTTATGTCGGGATTCGCGGTATCCGCAAGGTGGCCTCGGTCGATATCCCGACCATGGGCGCTTCCGATTTGGGTCTCGATGCCGGTACCGTTGGTGCCGCCGGTGCCAAAGTGAAACGGCTGGACTACTTCGTACCGGATCTGGGTGAAGGTGCCGAGATGTTGGAAGGCAGCACCGAAGAGATCATTGAGAAGCTGATTGAACTCTTAAAGGCTAAAGGAGGGCTCAAATAATGGCGCAGATTTTTGCTTATATTACCCATAAAGACGGTGTGGCCGATGATTCTGCTCTGGAACTGGCCGCGGCGGCTAAAAAGATTGATGCCGGCGCCGCCGCCACCGCAATTGTAACCGGTTCGGGTGCAGCCCTGGATACGGTATGTAATGACATGGCGGACTCGTTTGGCGAGGTCTGGAAAGTTGATAATGATGCCCTGGCTTATCCCAACGCGGAAGTCATCCGGAAACTGCTGGTCGCCCTGCTGCCGGTCGATGCCATTGTGCTGCTGCCCCATGATACCTTCGGAATGGATTTGGGGCCGGGCCTTTCCATCAAACTGGATTCCGCCTTTGGTGCCGATGTCGTCGATATCGAGGGCCTGGACGGCACCACCCTGAAACTCGTGCGCCAGGAATTCGGCGGCGCGGTCAGCACCCATGTGGATTGTGACTGCGGCGCCGGCGTGGTTCTCAATATTCGTCCGGGCGCCGTTGCGGCTGATGAGAGCAAGTCGGCCGGTGGTCAGGTCGTCGACAAGTCCGGTGATGCCGGTGACCTTTCCGTGGGGCGCACATTTCTGGAAGTTGTGGCGGCCGAAACCGGCGACGTGGATATCACCAAAGAGGATGTCCTGGTCTCTGTCGGCCGTGGTATCGAGGATGAAGAGAACATCGAAATTGCCCAGGAGCTGGCGGATGCCATGGGTGCGGTGGTCTCCTGCTCGCGGCCGATCGTGGATGCCAAGTGGCTGGAAAAATCCCGTCAGGTCGGAACTTCCGGGCAGACCGTCAAGCCCAAGGTTTATATCGCGGCCGGTATCAGCGGCTCTTTCCAGCATATGGGCGGATTAAAAGGCAATCCATTTATCGTTGCGATCAACATAAACCCCAAGGCGCCTATTTTTCAATTGGCCGATGTGGGTATCGAAGCCGACATCCTGGATTTTCTGCCTGAATTGACCGAAGCTATTGAAGAGCTCTAATAGCAGAAAAAACCTGTCACGGTGACGGAATCTGTTAGAGGCCGGTACCCCGAAAAGGGTGCCGGCCTTTTTTTATTCAGCATTTAAAAACCTGGTTGACAGGGCCAGGTCAGAGTCCTTTGGCTATAATGGAAAAACATGATTCTCGCGCAGAGGCGCAAAGACGCAGAGAATCCATGAAAATATTCCCGCTACACGGGATTAATACCAAAGGGGCCGCTATAGCATAAGGCTTGAAACGGTTTTCGCGCGATAGCGCGACGAATCCCTGTTTTTGCCCTTCTCTGCGTCTCTACGCCTCAGCGCGATGCAAAATTTTCCTATTGTACTTAGACAGCGAGGCCCCAAACCCATCTTGCTGCAAGCATTGGCAATGCACCTGATAGACGGGGACTTTCTTCGGCGGGTGACCGCGCAACAAGACCAAATGATTCAGGGCTACCGCAATCGGTACTGGACAAGCCTCGGATTATCGATGTATATAGTTGAGACCATTCCAATAATCTGGATGCTGCCGATGTTGGCTCTACTGATGGAGTGATAGGTATGCAAAGCAGATTTCTCTTTAAACCGATGCGGGTTATGCTTGTATTGGCTTTGGCCTTGGTCGTGGCCGTTACGCTGGTAGCCCTGCGCCCCAAGGCCCAGCGACAACCGCCGCCAAAAACCGGCCGACTTGTTGAGGTGATTTCTATCCAGCCGCAGACCGTCATTATGCCGGTCAACGTATTCGGCACCATTCGCCCGCGTGAAAAATTACTGCTGGTTGCCGAGGTCAGGGGTGAAATAACCAACATGGCCAAGAGCTTTGCGGAAGGCAATTGTGTCAACCGGGAAACTGTGCTGGCGGTTATTGACCCGGTTCCCTATTCGTTAGAGGTGGAGCGTGCCCGCGGGCAGGTGGAAAGGGTTGCCGCGCAATTGCGAAAGCTGCAGCAGGATGTAAAGAATTTGAATGCCAACCTGGCCATTGCCAGAGAAGATATACAACTGGCCGAAGACGAGTTCCACCGCCTGGACGATCTGTATAAAAACCAGGTTACATCCCGCACGAACCGCGACCGGGCCGAACAAGGTTATTTGGCCAGCCGGGTGAAACGCCAAGCCATCGAAAATCAATTGGCCCTGATCGGTCCGCTGCAGGCTGGTTTGGAATCGGATAGAAAGATTGCCCGGGCCGCCCTGCAGCAGGCTGAGTATAATCTGGAACGGACCAAAATCACGGCGCCTTTCGGTGGGTGGGTTCTGGAGAAGAAGATCGAGACCGGCCAGCATGTCGACACCGGGCAGTACCTGGGAAGCATTTATAAAGCCTACGCCCTGGATATAGAAGTATCCGTCCCTTTGCATGATCTGAAATGGCTGCGCAACGGTGATCGGGGCCTGTCCGCATTCAAGGCCGATATCCGCTTGCCCGGCAATGTCGGCGGGGCCCGGTGGTCGGGTCAACTGGCCCGGGTGATGGCCGGTCTGGATGAAAAGACCCGTATGCAGCGATTTGTAATAGAGATCGATCTCGACGGTCAGACAGTCGGTCAATGTTCGGGGCCGGCTGATCTGGACGGACTGCGTCCGGGCATGTTTGTGGAGGTGGAAATCCGGGGCCGTCAGATGGAGCAGCTGTTTAAGCTGCCCCGGTATGTGGTCCAGGCCGATGATACGGTACTTGTGGCCTCCGGGGACGAGTTACGGATCCAACCCGTGCGCGTGGTGCGCCGTCTGGGTGAAACGGTTTTTGTCGACCAGGGCATCACCGCCGACGATTTGATCATCAAAACCCCCCTGGCGGGTGTCGCCGGCGGGGAGAAGATTAGGATTAAAAAATAAAACTATCGTTCAAAGGTTCAGAGTTCAGGGTTCACGGTTAAAATCAAAATCATAAACCGGGAACATTAGAACTAAGAGTTTGGGATCCTTCAACCTTCAACCTTTAACCTGAACAGCAATGAAATCCCTTGCCCGTTGGTCCGTCAATAACAGCGTTTCGGTAAACCTGATCATGATCTTCATTATCATGGCGGGTCTTTTCACCGTGCTGGGCATGCGCCGCGAGATGTTTCCCCAGTTCGCGCTAGATATGATCAACGTCTCGGTTACCTATCCGGGCGCCAGTCCCCAGGAGGTCGAAGAGGGCATCAGCATCAAGATCGAAGAGCAGATAAAAGGGGTGGAGGGCATCTCCAAGATCCGCTCCGGTTCCTACGAAGGGTTGGGATCCGTAACGGTAGAAATCGACTCGAATGCCGATCTGCAAACCGTCCTGGATGACATGAAGACCCAGATCGATCTGATCGATACCTTCCCCGACGAAGCCGAGGATCCGGTTATTGTGGAAATCATCAACAAGGATCCGACCATCACCGTGGGGGTCTACGGGGATGTATCCGAAAAATTGCTGCGCAGGACGGCCGAAAAGATCCGGGACGACCTGATCAATACCGGACCGATATCACTGGTTGAGCTAGTCGGCGTGCGGGACTATGAGATTTCGGTGGAAGTATCGGAAGAAGATCTGCGGCGTTACAACCTTTCCTTCGACCAGGTCGTCGCGGCCGTCCGGACCGGGAGTATCGATCTGCCCGGCGGCACCATTAAAACCAAACGTGGTGAGATCCTGGTCAAGTCCATGGGACAGCGTTACACCGGACGTGAATTTGAAAAGTTGCCTTTGATCACCCTGGACGATGGTGCTGTGCTGTATCTTGGGGATGTTGCCCGGGTGACAGACGGCTTTGAAGATGCCGATATCATCACCAAGTTCAACGGCAAGCCGGCCGTCATGGTCCGGGTCAATCGCACCAAACACGAAGATGTCATCGAGATATCCAATACGGTCCGGGCCTATGTGGCTGCCAACCGTGAGCGTCTACCCGGTGGTGTCCAGATTTCCACCTGGTTCGATATATCGATTATGGTCCGCGACCGGATCAACCTCCTGCTCCGCAACGGTGCCCAGGGTATTTTCCTGGTGTTCCTGGTGCTTTCCCTGTTTTTAAACCTGCGTTTGGCCTTCTGGGTGGCGATCGGGATTCCCATCTCTTTTATGGGGGCCTTTTTAGTGCTTGATTATAACGGATCGACGGTCAACATGATCTCGTTGTTTGCGTTCATCATGACCCTGGGGATATTGGTGGATGATGCCATTATCGTGGGGGAGAACATATTTTCACATTTTGAGCGCGGTAAAAGCCACACCAACGCCGTCATCGATGGTCTGGGCGAGGTGGGCGGTCCGGTGTTCATGGCTATTGCAACGACGGTTGTAGGGTTTACGCCGCTGCTCTTCATTACCGGTATCATGGGCAAATTTATCGCGGTGATGCCTACTGCGGTCATCTGCATCCTCCTCTTCTCTCTATTCGAAGCCTTGATTATTCTACCAGCCCACCTGAACCAAGCCTTGGCTCGAACCCAGCGCCAGGTGGAAAAGATCAAAGGGTGGCATGCCCGGATAAGGGGCAAGATCGAAAATACGATGGAGCGTTTCATCAATGATTTCTACGCGCCGGCCCTTAAATACGTGGTCAACAACCGTTATTTTACGTTTTCAATCGGTGTCGGCGTCCTGATTATCAGCCTGGGGATCATCCGCGGCGGTTATGTGCCCTTTGTGTTCATGCCCAAGGGGGAAAGCGATTGGATTATTGCCGAGGTCTACTACCCTCTGGGAACGCCCATCGAATTGACTTCAGAGGCGATTGCCCACGTGGAAACCAGTGCTTTCGAGCTTGATAGTCATTACGAAACGAACCAGATCAAGGGTAAGCGCCTGGTCACCAATGTGTATTCCATGGTCGGCCTTATCCCCCGGCGGGACTGGAAACCGCCGGTATGGGGTGGACATTGCGGCGAAATCTGGATCGAATTGACCCCGTCTGCCGAACGCCCGCAGATTTCTGTGAACGATGTTGTGCGGCAATGGCGTAAACTGGTGGGGGAAGTGCCCGGCGTCGAACAGCTCTCCTTTTTTACAATTGAAGGTGGGCCGGCCGGCAATCCCATTGAGATTCAACTCATCGGTGACGATTTCAGACAATTGCGCCTGGCGGCCGATGAACTCAAGGCCGAACTGGCCGCCTATCCGGGCACCTACGATGTGACCGATAATTTCAAGCCCGGCAAAGAAGAGAAGCAGCTTGAAATTCTTCCAGGAGCCCGGGCGGTAGGGGTGACCATGCTGGATTTGGCCCGTCAACTGCGCCAGGCATTTTATGGTAAGGAGGCCGTTCGGGTTCAGCGCGGCCGGGATGATTTGAAAGTAATGGTTCGATATGCGGAAAGAGATCGCCGCAGTTTGTCCGGTATCGAAAACATGCGCATCCGGACGGCCGACGGCCGCCAGATTCCGATAGAGGAGGTCGCGGCCATCAAAACCGGACGGGCTTACTCGGCGGTCCGGCGGGTAGACCGTAACCGGGTGATTACGGTTAGCTCTGATCTCGACGAAAACGTCGGCAACGCCAGCCGCATCGTAGCCGGTCTTAGAGCGAATTTTCTTCCGGATTTATTGGCCCGCTATCCCGGGGTGTCTTATAACCTGGAAGGGCAGGAGAAGCGGACCCGCGAGTCTTTGGAAAGTCTCAAGAAGGGCTTTGCTCTGGCCATGATGGGCGTTTTTCTACTGTTGGCCAGCCAGTTTCGTTCCTATATCCAGCCGGTCATCATCATGATGGCCATTCCTTTCGGCTTGATCGGTGCGATCGGCGGGCACTTGATCATGGGGCTGCATTTCACCATGATCAGTATTTTCGGGATTGTGGCCTTGTCGGGGATCGTGGTGAACGACAGCCTGATCCTGATTGATTTTATCAACCGGGCCGGACGCAGCGGGATTGTGATCGAAAAAGCCGTGGTGGCTTCGGGGATTGCCCGTTTCCGGCCCGTCCTGCTCACCTCGCTGACCACCATTGCCGGGCTTTTTCCACTGCTGCTGGAAAGGAGCTTCCAGGCGCAGTTTTTGATTCCCATGGCGGTAAGCATCAGCTTTGGGTTGCTGGTGGCAACCGTACTGACTCTGCTCTACGTGCCGGCACTTTACCTGATTATCAGAGATATTGTCAAATTGACCACGGGGACGTTCCGAAAAGAGAAGCAGTCCGCAGCCGGTAAATAAGGAAATGCGGTTCTCTAAAAAACTCCAGTAGTGCCGATCTGTGACCGTATCTGTCACAGACGGCGGTTATAATGGCCTCATAACCTTAAAAAGGAGGCCGCTATGACAACATTTACGATCACA
>Ga0126330_10000154_pt1 | contig 17030 bp, 9 predicted proteins | sample InaspJWI91metaG_FD_97004 | JGI IMG/M metagenome (GOLD analysis project Ga0126330, IMG submission 97004) | Marine gutless worms symbiont microbial communities from Oahu, Hawaii - Inanidrilus sp. 2 OAHU.JWI-91 metaG | ecosystem: Host-associated > Annelida > Digestive system > Unclassified | place...
CATGCGAAGTCTTAGTCTTGTGATGAGTGAGTGTTCCCTAAGTGGGCGTGGTCAGGGTCACGTGAGCAATTTCTACATTGTGGACTTAGAAAATTTCGCCACAGCAAGTCGTCGGTAGACAGGCGATATACACAACTCGACCGTCGTCGGTTTGTTTATGACACCTATAAGACAATGGAAGCGACTCGCACGCGTAACGGTTGAGTGCATATGTTTACTACACATCCGCCCACCTTAACCCTTCAACTTCATAACTTCGATTTGTTCAGGAATTGTCGTACTGCACTGTTGCGTGGCAATTGGCAATATTTTAACTGACACGACGCATCGCGCGGTCCCTCGGCGATAGCTGAACTTCTTGTTCGTTTTCAGGCCGTTGTCATCAGACTGTTCCATTATTCGCGTCATCTTCTGTAGTCTGTACACATGCACACAGTCATTTTCGTGCGTCAGTTTAACACAGTAATGCATGGTGCGATACTGCTTAGATAATCCATCCACACATTATACGGACACCGTCACACGCGGCCCAAATATCGTTTCAGTATACGATTAATCTGGCTGTTGTTCAGGCAACGGTAAGCGCAACATCGCGCCAGCGAAGACTGCGTTTGATACCGGCGAACAACGCGACGCACTCAGCGACGGAACGCACTACGACAGTGGCGGAATGGCATCATTCGCAAGCCCAACACAGAGTCGTCGCCACTACAGTCTCCAGCAGCGTCGGCAGTCTGATGACCGACTGCGGCAGATCGCCAGGCACAACCTCGCCACCGACGAACGTCTCGACTCTCACTGGAATCCAGAGCGACGTCGAGCGCTCGCGCAGAAACTACTGGTCAGTCGCACAGCCGTGGCACTGTAGTGTAGCCGGTATTTACACGTTGACGATCCTTCCTTCACTCAATCAACGCAGCTAATCAGTGCTCATACACTACAGGGTGTGCCAAAAAACGGGCCGGGCCACAGACTCATGACCATAATTCCTTAGTAAATTTGCAGTTAAACGGATACTAAACATCCCACCGCAACTTGCATAAGTTGCTACACTACCTTATGAAACGTCAATGTTAGCAAAACAAGCCATTAACGACAAATTACAAGGTAGTGTAGCTACATATTTAAGGTGTGGTGGGGTTGTTAATAACCAAATAATAAGAAAGGTTTAGTGCTGAATGTGAGTGCCAAATATTCATGGATTTAAAAAATTCAAAGTTACAAGCAGAAGCATGGTTGTCTCATGCACTTTGCGCACCTGGCCAACACACTGCTAAACGCGAATAAAATGCACGAGACAGTCACGTTTTTGCTTGTAAATGCCAAATATTCACCGATTTTAATTTTTTTGATTCTTAGACTCAGTAATAAACCTTTCTTGATTTGGTTATTAACAAACCTACCACACCTTAAATATATGTAGCTACACTACCTTGTAATTTGTCGTTAACGGCTTGTTTTGCTGACATTAATTTTTCACAAGGTAGTGTAGCAACATATGCAAGGTGCGGTGGGATTTTTAATATGCTTTTAACTGCAACTGTACCGAGGAGTCTTCCAGTGAAAAAAATTGTAAATCGGTTAAGATTTGACAGAATTATGGTCATAAGTCTGTGGCCCCGTTTTTGGCTCAACCTGCAAATTGTCTCGTGATAAAAGATCCCGACATTTTAGCTGCAACTCGAGTATGCGTAGCTGGATTTAATAAATTTTGGCAGAAAAGTTTCTCAGAAAGTAGGCAACTGAAAGATGGTATCCTCGCCTGAATAGTGTTTCTGCACTACCCTGCAAAACTGAAAACGCAGAAATTACATCTTTTCACTTAAATGTTGTGTGCTGCTGACCTGCTAATAAGCACATAAAAGACATCAATTATCATCCGGTCACACAGAACAGGATCATAGACGCAAGGCGATAAATTCAATGCACCAAACAAGACGAGAAAGCATCCAGCCCTTTGCACACAGTCGGCGTTCTACCACGTCTGCCATGAATGATATCGGGGGCCATGTCAGTTATGGGAGTTTTTTTTCGGCTGACGCAGCCTACACAGAAAGTCAACGACACTGTCAATGACATTGTTTTACTGCAGTATCTCAACAAATGTCAACAGCTATCAACCATGTAGGGCCTACTGGATGACATTTTTCTTTCAACGGGATGTTTCCGTGCTTGTTAGCAAAGCAACACACACCATGCAGTATCTGCGTTTCAAGTTTTACAAGGCAGTGCAGAAGTACTAATCGAGTGAAGTGGAAAATTATACCATCTTTTAATCGCCTGCTTTCTATGAAACACTCGTGCTAGAATTTCCCAGAAATTATTAAAAATCCTACGACGCATACTCGATCAAGTTACAGTTGAAAACGTCTGGGATGAGACACATTGTACGTACAGTCTTTATTCTACTCAGTTCCTTACTGAATCATTACGAAATGCCATGAGACAAGACATGCATGCAACTGTTGACACGCCGTAAGTATGTTTATTATTACCCACGCCGGCGATGGTCGCCGTGGGTAGGGCTTTCAGTTGTGTCTGTCTGTGCTTTAAAAAGGAAAACGGCTTGAGCTGTCAGCACCAGTCGGTAGAGATATAGTCTATTGCAAGTCACAGGCATGCATTGACCCTGAGTCAAAAGATAAAAGGATGGGCAAGGGTCACGATATGTACACACTGCACATTTTAGTTTCAACAGCATTATCGGATTCATCGCCACCGAAACTGTCTATGCTGCGTGAATCGCCAAATGCCTTCATCCGACTTTGAGTAACATCGGTAAAGACTGATAACAGAAACGTTTTGACCTTAGCATCCTATTAAAGTTTTCTTTCATGAATTTTTTAAACTACTTTTTCGCAAATTATTTACACTGTAACTAAAACTCTCTTTCCCCTCACAACTGAACTGTTGGACTATTACCGAACCGTTCTTCTAAGCATTTCGTTATTCGTATAATCTGTTGTTCTCTTATTTGACACTATCCGTTGGATTACAGGAAGCACCTTCGGCCCATAGAATACCTAGAAAATTCTCAGTTTTAATTTCAGAATAGCTGGAACAGAGTCAATGTAGTGACCGGCTAACACAAGTTCACCCAGAAACAGTCACTAAAACAGAGATGCTTGATGCCAACACTACACATAGTGCAATACACTGCTACTAGCACCTGCAGTGACGAGTGTTTTGTCACATGTATGTTTTATAGATGGTGATGTCACACAAACCGACCAAGATATCGGCGTGACGCAACCGTCGACCGAGATGAAACAGTACAACGGACATGTTCCCCGGCCATTTCAATGTCGTGTTTTCATATGTAGCATAGACTCAGACTATTAGTATTAAATCACAGTGCATCTAAACCCATTTTCTGTATTTCTGTTTTAGCCTGGCATTTCTGCATTTGTCGGTTAACTGAAAGGTGGGATTTGAAATGCTTCTCTCTGCAAAAAATCACAGTTAGACTAAGTTTGCGTAAGTTGCTCAAATACATCTGCAAATTAAAGAAAGGTATAACTATGTAAACGTATCTACTGTTTTTTTTGTGAAAATGGACTTCAAAGCTATATAACAAAAAAATCAACACACACACACCCATTTAACGGCCCTTTGTCCAGGACTACCCGGGTGAGCCAGTACCAGAAACACAAAACCAATCTGGATTTTACTGAAGCAAGAGACAGTGAGTGGCAGTGGCATCAGCTGGGCCATATGCAAGTCTGCACCTTGCTCATAGTGGCCAAACAAATCAACAAAATCAGCATCAATAAGGAGATGATGGCGATGACAACAACTAAAAGATGGTACAGGCATTGGACATTTGGACTGGCATAATAGGCATTAAAACACAACATTATGATAAGCCTTACCAGTATGTATTTTTGAGATCAATAAACAGGCATTAACAACACAGCAATCGCAGACATCAGACTCCACCCCCAGTAGGTCAGTTCAAGTATTTGTCTCTATCAAATCCTGCAGAGTCACTCTGCATACACGTATATGCCTTTTTTGCGTCACCTATTCCTGGCCATTATGACGTCATCCGTACAGAAGCTGGGGTAAAGACGGGAATGTCACCTCTGCCGGGTGGCAGGTAACACTGTGTGATCCCATATGGCATGTGAGTTCCCATAGAGGTGTGGCAACTTAGCAAAATGCTCTACTGAGGTATCCATGTTAGTTCACTTTATTTTATATAACTTATTGCAATACTGCCAGAGGACCAAACCACGGTCTTATGTAACGTGGATAAAAATTTGGTGAAGACAAAACGTGTAGTTCTGGAGATATGCTTGCAGACATACATACATACACAAACATACACACAGAGAGAGAGAAACAGACATCCACGTCATGACACTGCTCCCAACAGAGGCGGAGTAATGATAAAAACATAAATAGTCACACCAGATATTCACAGTCACATACACAATTACACATGCAAAACTGGTGTAAAAAAATCCCCGTAAGAAAACTCCTACAAAATTGTGGTTAAGATAAGTTCTGATGATGAGAATCATCATCATCATCGAAGTCTTGTTGCAAGCAGCACCAGACCAGCAGCAGAACGGCAAGAACAACTGCCACACTTACTGCTGCCGTGTACAACAGCATGGAACCACGGCGCAGTTCGAAGCCAACGAACCTAAAAGATAGATCATAAATTCATGTTTCATCATAACTAGCTTTCACTACAGTGAATTACAGGCGAACATCTAAACAACAACAACAACAACAGTGCTGTTTACAGCAATTACACATGATGTGTTAGCCAGTGCTTCCAGTTAAGAATGGAGAATTTAGTTGGAGCAGTTTTCTGCCCATGTGCTCTTGCTGCCAGCAACTACCGCATCCAATGTGTCCACAATGAAAATGACACTCAGTGCCGGTCTTTGGCACATCAAGACTCCATCTATTTAGTTCAATTATTTTAAACAAAAGGTCACATGACGTGGCTTGGTAAATGACAAATTATTAATTTTAATTAATTATTTATTTTATATTCTTTCACAACAGTCAATAAGACGTCAGCAGTAAATACAATACTGCAGCAACACCCAACACTGACGTCCTCATTATGTTCAGACTAGCAAGATAAAGCTGTTTGTTTAAATGTGCCAGAAATAATTTGTCATTTCCCAAGCCACATCATGTGACCTTTTATTTAAAATGGTTAAGTTTTTTTAGCAGATAAGTAAGAAAATAAAATTTCATTTCTTTCCCAACACAGTGTACAGCAGATAATACTGATCAACAGGCAGCACAGGTGATCAAAAGCAGACATCAGCACTCACCCTTCTGGACAGAGGAGAATGAAGTCGGTCCAGCCATCACTGTTGAAGTCACCAATGACTGGTTTGCCAACTGGCTGACATGGCAGTGAATGCTGACCGGTAATCTGACCATCACGCAGATCAACAATGGCCACCATGTCCCAGCCACTGACGATCAGTGCCGACTACATACACAATGAAATCTATCAACCTCGTTCTCCCTAAATAACACAGTTATTGCAAACACTGACACAATATTAATATCAATGACGTAAAGTCACCAAAAACAACTGACAGTAATAAAATGCACAAACAGCTTTAAAAACTTCTCGTAACAATATTGTAAGACAATACCTTTTTGCCGAATATCTGCAACGATATGGGTGTCATAGATGGAATAAATGCATTCAAGTATAACTCTGTCTTTTCAGTAAGTGCAAGACCAAAGTTTGTCTCAACCTGAAAAACCATCTGAGACCATGACGTTGGCAAAGCAGTCTGAAAAAAAGTTACACAGTTTACAACTACTATCAATTATCAGCCAACATTATTATATCCAGCTGCACTAAATGAAAACAGACTGTTGACCGCATACAATACATGGCGACATTAACTACTGTATTTTTGAAATGATGACACTCTTCGTTTCACACAACACCTATAATTCATGTGTCTTGGTTACACTCCACTACCTTAACTAGTGCTGCTACTAGTTGTTTGTGAAACAATGTTTAAACAGCTGCAAGATTTTTCCTGAAAAAAAAAACTGTTGACATGTGTAAGTCTTGAAGAAACAGTTTACCTGCCAGTTGGGTTCCCCATCTGGTGAGTATGACGTCAGCTGGCCAGTTGATGTCAAAAAGATACTGTCATACCCGGTCTGCTCACTTGGTAGACTACGACCCAACAAGTGGTTTAGCATGCCTCGACTCTGTGCAACTCTGTATAGCACATGTCCATTCACATTCACAACTTCAATGAAATGACCTTTTATATGTCAATGGAATGTCAAAGCACTTCACTGTATACACTGCAAAGGTACAATATAGCAATAAATTCTATGTAAAATTTAAAAAAAGATAAGGTAGCCCATACTTGATTACCGAGCATAGGGTTCCAGAGCTGATCCTGGTTACTGGCAGTCAGCCTGCAGGTGACGTGAGTCATAAATCCAGTGGTGCTGCCATTACTTTCCGCCAGGCCTGCAATTACCCATGCAACCCTTAAGAGGGCTGCTACCAATTTTGCTGCTTGGTGAACAGGGGCACAATGGGTGTGAACAGTTTGCCTAAGACTGTTACCCAACAGCGTCGTGACTGCGTTTTGAACCTGGGCCTTCTGCGCCTGAGTCCAGCATGCTTACCACTCGGCTACGGAGCCACCCTATGTAAAATAGATGCATAAAATTCACAGTCTCTTACAGCAGCTTCTGTCATATCCTAATAAGGAGATACACCACGCATGCACTAGCGAAAGAAACACAGTAAGCAGTCAACAACTTTGCACACATTACCGTGGAATGACTACAGGTGGAACTGCAATGTGTGTATCTTCACTGACAACATCAACTGTCTGGAACAGATTCGACACAGCCACCCCACCCCACCAGAATGGCGAATCACACAGTGGACCCGTAAACAGAGCATGAGGCCGAGGATGAATGGATGAGACGTCAGCCTCACATTTCATGGTGAAATCCGCACGAACTTCCTCAATTGTGTTGTCGTCGTTAACATCGGCAAACATGCTGGCAGTGCCACGGCCGACAAGTGGCAGCTGCGTCAGCGGTCGACCAGTCATGAACGATAGCACTTGTATGCCGGAGTCGTGGTGAATAACAACAGCGTTCGGCCACTTGACATGCTCGTGACGGCTGTGCGGCTGCATGCCACCATACGACTGTCCAACAACGTGCTCGTGCTCGAGTCCAATAACATCAGAGAGAGGAGCCAGTGTCGGCAGAGTGGCATCGACTGACATTGCATCGGCATTGATGACCTGTGTGCGACGCATTTCAGCCAAGTCTAACCGCGTGTCTTCAGTGCTCCGCCACAAGTGAGGCTATGGGCAACAATATAAACCACACACATAACAAATTAAACAAATTATAAAAAGTTGCTGCCTTCAGTGCTTTGACGCTGTTGGTTGTGCGGCAAGAAGGGCATCCGGCCTGTAAAAAAAGAGTGGTGTGGTTATCTGTCTGGAGCAAGGTGCAGACTTGCATATAGCCCAGCTGATTCCACTGCCACCCACTGTCTCTTGCTTCAGTAAAATCCAGATTGGTTTTACTTTCTGGTACCGGCTCACCCAGGTAGTCCTGGAAAAAAGGCCGTTAAACAGGTGTGTGTGTGTGTGTTGTTATGGTAGTGACAGGTTGCTTTGCCACCACCACAGAGATCAAAGTTGCATTTTTCAGGTGGCGTCCATGTGCACCTCCATCTAATACATTCCTTCGGCCCACGTGAGTCTGCTCCCCAGATGGCATCTTATCACTTCAGCTGTTTTTGCACATCTCACCAGTGTGCTCAAGACACACAGACGTTGCACTCTCTATAGCAATAAACTGTATCTAAGCTATGCATGCATAACACGAAAATGTCATAAAAACTTCATGTAATGCCAACAGTCAAACTCTGCCACATAAATACCAAATGCTGCAGAAGGTCTGATGTGTATTTAGACCAATGCACTTCTCCAATATGCCAATGTTCTCGTTTTAATCCCAGCTTCCAATGATATGGCTTCATTTCAGTCTACAAGACAGCAAAGTTCAGTATAACAATTGCATAAATAATGATGTTACAGACTTACTAAATAATATACCAGAACGTAATCTATCCAAGAAATCTGGCTATCACTATTTAACAGAGCCATCACAGATTCTGTAGCAGTAAAGCAGTTGTAAAAACCAATAGTCAAAATAATGGCAATGACCAAATTTCAACCAACAAATGTTCTTAAATCATTAAACAGATTTCAACAAAACTTGACAAATTCTAAGCACAGCAGCTAGTTTTCACATTCACAACAGGCTGAATGTGACTGCATATCTGTTTCATCTAGAGGTTTAGTGTTAGCTGATTTCACCATGAACAAACAACTACTTCTTTCAGTTTCTTTTTCACGCAGCAGCTGAATCCTACTGGCACAAGTGTGACGTCTGTGCCTCGAATTTGTGAATAAAAATCACACGTTTGCTGTTTTTCAATTAACAAACTCAATCCAGTTTTGTTTTTATAATTCAAGCAAGAGCCATAAAATACAGACTCGTGCAATGATTTACAATCATTAATAAAACGTTATATGTCTGTTTAATACTCACACATAAATTATCATGCAGACACAGACATATACACAAATGCAGCTATTGTATCTCATACTCAAATCAATCGATGTATAAAGTCGACGACAGCCATACAGTTTCATTAGCAACAGCTGACATATAAACCTTTGCATGAGTTTGTTCAAAATCTCCTGCAACGTGATGCCATCGGACATTACCATCCATGCCACTGAGAGCAAATGCAGACAGATGTGTGAATCTGTCATCCACTACAGCAGACTGGCTGTCCATGGATGACTGGTCAGCTGAATGTGATTGCATATCCATTTTATGTAAAGGTCTAGTGTTAGCTGATTTCACCCTGAACAAACAAATACATTCTTTCAGTTTCTTTTTCATACAGAAGCTGAATAACCCTTCAAAAGTTTGTCGTCTAAAAATTAGCATAGGGTAATTTATAATCCCTGCAGAACAGATAATTATTCACCTATCAGGTGCTACCGCAGAAACTGTCAATCAGTCATTACTGTCATGAGTTCTGTACACAAAACTAATTAGTAGTTACCCAATTACCTTTACCACTGTCAAAAAACACACGTAATACAGTCATTTATTTCTTTACAGAAACTGCAACCTAAAAAACCATAAAGTAAAATATATTATGCTCTTAACTGTAAATAACCTATAGAAAAACTAAACACAGTACATGAATTTGTTCCATTTAAATTTAGCAGAGCAAAATGAAAGTGAAAGTGGCAAACCATATATTGTGATCAGTGTGTACAAAGCTGGCGGCAACTACAACAGTGCCATTGTCTCCTGAAGCTAGACTGTGTGGAGTAATCAAAACTCCAGCAGTTCGAACATCATAACGTCGCCAAGGATGATTAATATCCATTAACGCTTGAGACCAGAGTAACTGAAGATGGCTATCATAGCAATTAACTGTCCAGTCATCATACAGTACAATAATCACCTACATACATAAATAAATATTACAACATTGTGCTATTTTTAACATTTTGCATTAACATTAGTTTCTGTATTAATTCAGAATATGACAGTATTTTCTAACCCATTTTGATTCTGAAAAAGTGCATGGCATCTTTGCTTTCAAAGGCAATGTTTCAATTTGGAATTCTTTCCATGATCCTTAAAAAATAAAAATGTGCACATTGCCGAAACCAATACAGTATTGATGACAGTTAAATATCAGAGAGGATGAACAGATATTCATATATGGCCATTGTGTACATGAGAATTATGATTTTTCTGTGCAAAATGCTTGAATAATGCACATCTTAGTAACACACACGACACAACTAATACTTCTAGTCTCTGAAACGTCGCTGCAATGAAGAAGTTCCACTTTGCAGACCTATCCAACCTAGATAAGCCAGCAACGATCGATCAAATAAGTTAATTATTCACATAATCAGTTTAGTTATCCAGTATTAATCTATTTTTTCATTATACTACAAATTACACTACGTCTTCCTACATGGTACTTACATTAGAGTAAATGGCAAAAAGTTACCTGGCTTCGATGATGCTGTTGAACAACAGCAGGCAATATATATCCAGCATCAAGTACCACAGGACGATGAATGTCAGTTCCATCTGTGCTGATGACCAATTCAACTGATTCGAGAACTACCAGGTTTGGAAGTTGGCGTCCAGACACTTGACTGTCTTGCTGAGGTAGTGCGCACACTTGCAGTTCTAAGCTACCAGTCACTAGTACAACTTCCATGTTACCGTCACCATCTAGGTCAGTCACAATGGGCCTCGGCAGACGCTCATTCTTGCTAGGGTAGCGGCCGTTAGCATAAACTGTCCGGTAGTCGACATAGCTACGCCAGGATGGGTGCAGTTCAAAATTATCTCTCGCCCTTAACAAATAAATAGCAAGCGCGCAAACGACAACCAAGACACAGTCTCGAACACGAATGCTGTTAACTAACGCAGACAATTCCATCTGAATCCTACTGCGGAAGATTAATATACTATCAAGCAACTAACAGCAATGTAAACAAAACAAAATCCAACGAATATTAAATCACTAAACCTTTGCGCTATTAGTGAGTAGTGATGCTTCGATATCAGAATTTCACTTTTATATCAATTCGATAGTCACTAATTAAAAGCAAGTAAGTGGCAGTTTACTAGTTTATCCAGTTCGCAATATATAATAATGTAATGAATTTGTTTCATGCCGAAATTAGTTACATCCTTGAAGTGTGCGACTATATAGAACAATATAGGCCTAGGCCTACTTCTTCCGATAACGGTGCCGACGCCGACTCGATTCCGAGCAATATCGCACCACGATTGAACAAGCAGATGTGTATTGAGAAAGCCGTGCAGCAAACAATGAACAGAAACTTGAGATAAAACAGTGCAGTGCAGATGATAAAAACAGGACGAAGTCCGGTGCTCAAATAAAAGGGAAACTGCTGAAATTGGTGAATTGATACATGGTATTGCAAGTAGTAAAGTGCAATTAACGGACCATCAAGAGTAGTAGGGGCCTACAACAAGACTGCACAGTGACTGAACGCACTAGGATGCGTTGTAGCGACGCGAAAGTATAAGTAAACACACATTCCCAGCTTATTCAGTGTTTGATTACTGCGGTGTCCTGCTGGGACGTTCACATGGGACGTGCGTCGCCGCATAATCCACATCCGCTGTAAACGAACCTTGTGAAACCAGAAGAAAGTTCTGTGTTGTAGGATGTCCGGCGACAAACCTTCTGCTGGATGAAGCATGTGGGTTTATAAACAAAGTAGTGTAGCAACATATAAGTTTTTTAGACAGGGCCTGAAAACCTGACTTTTCTCCAGATACTATAGCGTGTTCAGCGCATTAGAAACTTTCGTGATAACAGCGCTATATAAATCGACATTTACCGTACCATACCATACCAATTGGCTCGAATTCTCTAATAGATATACAGGGTGGGCCAAAAAAAGCCTCACGCCAAACTTCATGACCACAATTCTGTTAAATTTTATCTGATTTTCCCAATTCGTTCGCCGAAAGATTTTCCAGTAAATTTGCAGTGAAGCAATTATTAAAGATCCCACTACGCCTCATGATCGTCGCTACACTACCTAGTGAATCATTAATGTTAGAAAACAAGTGACAGTCGCAAACTGATGTTGTGATTAGGCCTAACGATAAATTACAAGGTCGTGTACCGTTGTGTAGCGAGTAGCGACGCGAAAGCACAAGTAGGCCTATAAGGTGTGGTGGGATTGCCAACAACCGCATTAAGAAAGGTTTATTACTGAGTATACTAGTGAAAAAGTTTTAAAATCGGTGAATAGGCCTATTTGGCAGAGTTACAATCAGAAGTGGTTGTGTCGTGCACTTTGTGCGCCTGGATACAACACTGCTAAAAAATAAAGAGCCAAGTTGCGAGAAACAGCTATTGTTATTACCTGATAAGTGTTAACTGTTGTCACCGATTTCAACGCTATCTGGATAATTAGTAAACTTTATAACTAGCGACACCTGCGACTAACTGAGCGTTGACCGGGAGCAAAGGTATTTTCCTGTGACTTTGTTCCGCAGCATGTGCGTATAATCAATCATTCTGTGGCTTGTGTGGTACGGGCACTGTAAATCTTTCTATCGGTGAATTAAATAGTGCTCACATCTCCAGCAGAGTACTTGCTCAACGACTATTTTACATGTTAATCGAGTACGGTCTACCTTTCCCTTTTCATTTTACACGTAATCGGCTGAATTTTGTATGGTAGTTTGAGTCTCACATGCCAGTTCACTTTCCTTTCTTAAATAAGGCAATTGATGTAACCAAATACTTCACAAGGTAGTGTGGTAACATATGAAAGGTGTGGCGGGTCTTTAATAACAACTTTACCGCAAATTTACTATCGAATCTTCCAGTGAAATGATTTTGAAAATCGGTTAAGATTTGACAGAATTATAGCCATGAGTTTGAGGTGCAGTTTGGCCCACCCTGTATAAGCGATCCGCGAGAATCTCACAGTGAAAGGATACAGAAAATCGGTGTACACTGCCAAAGTTACTGTATGACCATCAACAGTTGAGTATCTTGTTATTTGGGCCACAGCATATAGCCTATAGTTAAATGCACGTCAAAATGCATATAAGGGGTGCAATTTTTACGACAGTTAAACTTTTCAATAGAATAAGCACTCGGTCATTAATAAAGCAATTTTAATGAATTCTATACGTATATAATTGTTAGCATCAGCAAACAGATGCAGTCAAATGGTAATAGAAAGATTCTAACGTGTAAAGAACAGAAATTACACAACATACCAGGCTGTACTATGACAAAAATTATTTTGATGGTGGGAACTGGGAATGTACATATAACTTATCACGAAATATTAGGCCTAATAACAATACGATTTCGAGCAAGACGAGAAGCTGAGAGACCTGTGTCAAAAAAGACTGTCACGTGCTGAAAACAGATAAACGCGACAAATTGCGGTAGCAATAATAGATAGACTGAATACACACTGAATCTCCTCGTATCACTACAAACCGAGATACAACAATTTCTTCAAATCCTCTGAGATCTTGTCAATAATAAACGTCAGTAAAATAGCGTCATCGCATTACTGTAAACTTACTAGAATAACGGCGGCGGCGGCGTAAAGACAACAGCAACGACTACGACAACGATTAGAATAGGCTATTATAATCTCGTGTATGATATCGACGAGAGGCTACATAGATCTGTACACAACAACAAGAGAGGCGCTACGAATAGCCTACGTAGTAATCTAAGTCATGCAGGGGTTCTTCTTACATGTCAAAGAACTGACCGTGTTATCCCATGACCTGCAGTTTGAGATCTCCACTGTAGCCTCATTAGCGTATCCATGTGTATTTTGTGAATGTGTATAACTATAAGTCCATAATGGAATATCATAAGATCACAACTCTGAAAAGGTCGAAAAATGTTGTCCACATTATACTCCAGTCGAATAAACTACATTAACCAATTTGGCAGAAAAAATGCGATTTTGTACTTACTAAAACATACAGCAAAAGTTTCATTAGAAGTCCTCGGATTTTGCCTCCTACATTCCCAAGGGCATAGATATTACGGTAAGATTTTAAGCTAAAAACCCCTGATTTAAGCAATCATAGCTCACATTTTGTATCAACGTAGGCTCCTAAAGAGAGCACGATCAAAGTGGCGATCGAGTCATTTCAAACGCATATAAATATAATGAAAATAAGCAACTATGACAGATTCTTCGATACAGAACAAACTTGTGAAAAAAACAACTGATAAGTTCGGCAAACGTCGTTTATAGGCTACGATGACTACGGAATCACAGCCGCTCGGTCGCCTGTGGAGTCACGTAGTCGAAGAAGCTCGCATGATGATCAGCGTAAACGGCGGAATTCATATTATTACGCGTCCGTAACGAAACAGACAAACGCCTAAACTCTGTTCCAGCATTCTCGTACATATAACTAACATATTAACAAATTAACAATATGTACACGCTAAATGAAACGTCAGTTAAAATCTCTATAAAGCGTGCGATGCTAAGCACAAAACATCAAAACGCTAATACAAGTTAAATATTATTTATAATACACAAGATAATATAATGTCGCGATGTCTTCGAAAGCAATTAGGCCTAAACAAACTGCAACTGCTCCTGTACAACTGCAGCCAATTATTTTCTCCCTGGTTAGTTTTCTTGTTACTCTCACTGTGTGAGGTCTGTTTAAGTTTAAATTAAAATGTAGGCCTATTGTATACATAAACGATGATTGGAAAACATTCTTTAATAAATACACGTAAGACAAATAACTAAGAATTGCATGGTAACTGTCACGCCAGTCACTTTTTCTGTTACATTACGTGTAAGTTGTAATTTTTGAACTGTGAATGATCAACGTAATATAGGGGCCTATACACTTCTATATGCACGTTTTCCAAGACGACGGCAAAAATATTAAAGAGCTCTGCGTCAAATTTGATCGAATTATTGTGCTTAATTGTTTACATTACTTCAAACCGTTCGTATAAAGACACAAACAAGACTAATATAAACAAACAAAAAACAAAGTGTACTAAGACAGCGTGTATGTCAGACTGCAATGTGCATTTTAAATAAACACAATGTACAGTAATACATATCCTTACAGAAAGTTAGAAAACTGCATTTAATATCACCTAGATTTAGATAAGTTCACGCTCTGAGCAAAAAAGACACACTAATTTGCTAAATTAAACAATAAACTTGTCTGTAGCACCGTCTCTGTACAATCCAAAAATTCAGTCTACTGTTTGTCACATTATCGAGTTTTTGAGCAGCCTAACAATATCGCTTGTAACTCAGCATATGCGTTAAAGCAGTTGATATTGATCTGTTGCCCAGTCATCAAAAATCAGCTATGCCCCAAGATATGGTTAATATCAACAGTGTTCTTGCGATTCCAAACAAAACAAGTGCAAATTGGTAACAAGCGTTAAACATAGCGGAAATAGTTCACAGTAACTAACAAGTTTACTGGCGCAAATGAACCTAAACAAATGCAAATTGTCGCTAATTACCCGTGACATTAACAACTATATGAGTCCATCATCTGTCTATACAAATTAGTTTCCACGCTTTGTGTCAGAAAATACCCCCTGCTATTTCTTGAATAAGTCAGTCAAAAATGAGCCACTTTCATAATATATAGTGCACAAAATCCCGAGCATATTCAACGTCAGTAACTATGCTTTTGTCAACACACCTGTGAAATGTAGCCACTGTACCTTGAAACATCACAAAAGTCATTTTCAGCAATAAGCTGTCTCGAATATTCCCAGCTGCAACTGGTAAAGTTCTCAGAGCCAAAAGTTGGGTTTTCTCTTTCCTACTAACAAGACATTTTACTGTGGTTCTCCTAAGAATCAGCGAATGATCTGGTATATGTACCAATGGCAAACAAACAGCACATAACATCTGCACGAGCTGCATCAACTCATTGTTAAGTTATGGACTGAATGCCAGCACAGCGTAGTGGAAGATGAAGTTTCTGTGCAACATAACAGGGGCCAGCCGGATATTTTCAAAGTCATCCAATTTTTGCAGGAAACTATATTACTTCGATCATATAAAAAGTTTTGCACTTCACTTGAAGGTAGTGCAGTGACATCGCGCATCCTGACATTGTAAACTTGTAAAGTGTCCTTGAAGTAACTTGTTTTTATTTACGACACTCAAAAACTGGCTAATTTGCATTATGCCTACATTTTAGGTGTGGTGGACAAGTGCATAATCGCTAATGTCAATTTTTTTCAGGATTCTATGTGTCAAAAATTGTTAAAAATTGGTTTTCACATTTTGACTGAGTTACTTCAGAAATAATGGGAGGCGTTTTTTTCTGAGACATAGTGCAGATATCATGAATTACTTCCCACCACATTTTCAATTTCTACACAGAACTAAACATACAGCGTCCGTACAGCGCTAGGTCGCAGTCTCTTCCAGCGGCAACGCCAAGATAATGCTGGAACAAAAAATATAATAACTATCATTGTTATATACACGAATATTGAACAAAATAAAAAAGACACAGCTAGAAAAGCGTCAACATTAGTGCTGCTTGGCGACAATGTTCCGTTAACAAGCGACTACAGAGATATGTCGTAGTATACTAATTGAAAAACCGCCTGGCTTTCAGCAGCCAAAAACGCGCGGGCATGTTAGGCTATCTACACGTCGTATACAGTGCGTGCTCGGAGCGCCATGCAAAAATAACGTTATTTGTGGCAATCGAACTGCTGTCACCGTCGCTCATTGGCATCTCGGTCAATCGACTCGTCAGAACGCCGGCGATAAAATAGAGTAACTCTCTTGCAGCAGCAGCAGCCGATACTGATCATGTAATCACAACCTGTAAACGTGAAGCGCAGATCAAGTCAGAGCATGGGCCTAGTAAAGTATTCATCAGCTTTTGTGTTTAAATTGAATTTAGTTTACTTAGTTGCATTGTATTTCATTGCTACAGTCTATGGTGAATAAAGATGAATACGGTATAAATTTAATTAATTAACTACGCCTGTTTCTTTGTAAATGGTGTATATCAACAATTTCAAAACGAAACCAGAGGCGTCCAAAGTTTAGTATAATATCATCTTGTATTTATGATAGCCGAGGAGTCACATCATCATCGGAATATACCTGTAAAATGCTCGTGAATTCACATTTACTGTACAGTCACAGCCACGAGTAGTGCCTTCAGTGCTCTGACGCTGTTGGTTTGGCGGCAAGAAGGACATCCGGCCTGTAAAAAACTTGAGTGGTGGTGTACTGGCATGGTTATCTGTTTGGAGCGAGATGCAGACTTGCATATGGCCCAGCTGATGCCACTGCCACTCACTGTCTCTTGCTTCAGTAAAATCCAGATTGGTTTCACCTTTCTGGTACCGGCTCACCCGGGTGGTCCCGGAA
>Ga0126330_10000157_pt1 | contig 16765 bp, 20 predicted proteins | sample InaspJWI91metaG_FD_97004 | JGI IMG/M metagenome (GOLD analysis project Ga0126330, IMG submission 97004) | Marine gutless worms symbiont microbial communities from Oahu, Hawaii - Inanidrilus sp. 2 OAHU.JWI-91 metaG | ecosystem: Host-associated > Annelida > Digestive system > Unclassified...
CAGCGTCAGCGGTTCGAGATGGAAAAGCAGAAGCTGGCCCTGGAAAAAGAGCAGCTGGCTCAGCAAAAAGCGCTGGAGATGGAAAAGCTCAAGCTGGAGAAGCAAAAGCAGGAGATCGAGTACGCGAAACTTCAAGCGCGCCTTGCCGAGCTGGAACGCAAACGGCAGGCGGCGGAGCAGAGACCGGTTGCCGTCAAGTCCGGGGATGAACATTTGCAGGCCGCCCTGGACCGCAAGGCACTTGTCCACCGGCCGACCGCCGGCACTGTAAAAGAAATTACCCTCCTGCCGGCTAAAATTGTCAGCAACTGGGACCCTGACGCCCATGAGCAGAAACTCCTGCGCGCAATCGACGCCTGGACCGACGAGGACGACCGTTTGGAATTCGCCAAGTCTTATAAACTGATCGACGGCCTGTCCGGGAGTGCTGTTTCCATTGCCGCGATAGCCGGCCGGAAAGAGAATCAAATTTGGAAAAAGGCGTCGTTTTTCTCGCGGCCTGAGCCCGATTGGGAAAAGGTTAGGAAGGTCAGCCGGGAGACCGGCGCCGAACTGGCCCTGGTGATACTGACCCAGATATCAGAATATTCCGACGTGGATATTTACCTGTATGATGCAGAGAAAGATCAACAATTCCAAATCATCGAGCGAGCCATAACCCGACGGAACTTCACGGGCAGCCTAAGGTCGGTCCTGGATCAGGTGTTGCGGCAATACTACAAAAGACAGTGATTGCAAGGGTTATATCGTATGCAGAGCCACAGATAGCTTAAAACCGGCTACGGCCGCCTTTACTGGAAAGCTGGCTGTCCGACAAAAGCCGGGGCGGGTCCCCCAATGCCCATCCGTTCAAGTTCAAGCTCATCCCGGAAGCCGACATGGCGCTACGCCAGACGATGAGGGCCATGATAACCAAGAACCATGATCAAGGACTTTCCTACGCCCATCCCATTTTCTGGGCGCCGTATGCCATTGTGGGCGATGGCGGCCGCTAGCCGTTTAATTCGTAAAATCGAATGCTGTAATCAGTTTTCTTTACAAATAGTGTTTTGTATTTATTTTGGTCATTGAACTAAAGGATTACCGGTCGGGGCCGATATCAAAACAGATAGGTAGCTTTCCTGCGGCTCGAAAATTATACTAAGGATCTTTTCCCATGGCGCCTCCGAAAAGCCTGCGAGATATAAACTTACGCACCATTATCGATACAATTCCGGCCGCCTTGTTCATTGTAGATCAAGACGCCCGGATTATCGATGTGAACCATTTTGGAGCGCAACTTACCCAAAATATGAAGGATGTTTCCCTGCATCGCTTGTGCGGCGAGCTCCTGCATTGCGTCCATGCCTTGAATTCTGCGCAGGGCTGTGGGACCACGGAACATTGTCCCGACTGTATTATCAGAAACACCATCCGGGATTGCTGCGCCGGCCAGCATGTTGTCAAAAGAAAGGCGGAGTTGCTGCGGGAGGAACAAGACGAGGTCTACCGGAGCGTTTATTTAGTTTCCGCGTCGCCTTTTCAGCATGAAGACCAAACTTTGGTTATTTTATCTTTGGAAGATATTACGGAACTCGTTCTCCTGCGTGAACTTGTGCCCATTTGCTCACACTGCAAGAATATAAGAAGTCCAGAAAATCATTGGGAAACCATTGAATACTACCTGAGCCGCAAGGCCGGCACCCAATTTACCCACAGCCTCTGTCCCGATTGCGTCAAAACCCTCTATCCGGACTTAAAGCTTTCAACGGTCGAACGCGCTAATGAGTGAAACCCCTACCCGATTTTGTATCTGCGAGAATACGGCGGATTTGGCGGTGGTGGGTATCGAAATGGGCCAGGGCCAATTCTAAGGTCCTGACCGGATTCAGTGGTCCGGTTACCGTATGACGGGCCAATGCCTTGCCGATATCTGCCGAGGTGACGGCCTCCAGGAGATTGCCGAGTTTTTTACGTTCAGCCTCCCAAAGACTTAGGAGCGCCGGGAGGTTTTTGTCGCCGACCGGCTCGATACTCGGATCCGGAACATCCACGGGCACGTCCTTATCCAGGATATCGATGACCGCTTTGAACAGTTCTTCGGTCTGTGGGTCTGCCTCGATCTGTTCGCCAACAATCTCGGCCCCTTTCAAACGAACACCTCTTTCGCCCATGACCATGTGTTCAACGACCATGAGGATCGACCAGCGATCCGGCTCTGGTTGAAAACTGAGCGCAGCTTCCGAGCAGAGTTCGAGTTCCGCTATCAAGGCATGACGTCGGTTTTCCAGGTCATCATATAAGGTACGCAGCTTGGCTATCATTTGCATTTACCTCGCGTACCAGGCGAAACCCAACCCGGCTGCTGCGGCGATCCGGTGAGCTGAGACTCCGCGAAGCACAGCGGCAATACCAGTCAAGACTACTCCAGTCACCGCCCCGCAAGGCCCGGGCCAGGCCTTTAGATGGACCGCCAGGATCTGTTTTGGGGCTCTGGGCGTAATAGTTTCGATCAAACCAATCCTGGCACCATTCATGGACATTGCCATGCAGGTCATACAACCCCCAGGCGTTCGGTTTCAGTTGGCCGACCGGTCGCGGTTTATCACCGGCATTTTTTTTGAACCAGGCATAATCCATCAATGAGCCGGTTTCATTCCCAAAACAATAAGCCGTCGTTCCGCCTGCCCGGGCAACATATTCCCATTCTGCTTCGGTCGGCAGACGATACGCCTGGGTATCCTCTTTTGTGTTCAGGGCCTCGATAAACAACTGGGCGTCATGCCAGGAAACGCTCTCTACCGGCTGCTGGTCACCGGTGAATTCGCTCGGGTTGGTATCCATGACCTGGGACCACTGCTCCTGGCTGACCGTACAACGACCCATCAGAAATGCCTTCCCGATATCAACGCGATGAACGGGGTTTTCATGGTCCTCAGCCTGTTCGCGGACCTTGTCCCCGCCCATATGGAAGGAACCCGGCTGGATCAGAACAAATTCCATGCCGATGCTATTCTTGTTGATGTCTGGCATTTTTAAAAATTATATCAGTTGGTTAGTAGGTGAATGTCGCCGAATAAGATGCTGCCGGCGTTGCTTTACCCATCAAGATAATAACCGGCCGTTGAAACTGCAAGGAGAGTTTAGCGGCTATCCATAATTAGAGCGATGCGCCGGCAATTTGATCAACAAGTTGAAAAAGCCTATTTTACCTTCAAACGGTCAATTGATAAACTCCCCTAAATTGCGGCAAGTTATAGCGGTCATGACGGATTGGAACATATTTTTTGTGAAATCTGCTAAAGTTTCGATGCTCCCGGCCGATATCAGTCCGGTGGGCCGGTACAGGGATATTGGATGGATTGCCAGCCCGCCCTTCCAAGAACAATAGATAGTTAAAGGATCGTGTCCGGATGGCTTCCCATTATGAAAAGTATCTGCAACGTCTCGCTCAATCGTTCAAACAGGTCTTTGTTGAGACGACCAAAAAAAGGACCGACAGTCACGCTGTCCTGGCCAGCCGGGAAAGAACCGCCCACGATTTTGCAGTAGGCCTCATCGTCCCATATGAAGACCGTAGATCCCGCCAGAAAGGGCAATACCTGCTCGGCCTTACGGACCCGGAAAAAGCTATTCGCCTGGCATCGGCAATTTTATCAAGCAGTAAGCAGACCGGTGTGTCGGAACTCAGCGAGTTGGCCATGAGAACCCTGGAAAAATTTCTAAAGAAAGTGGTCGCTCATCGGCCGCAAGGTAAAAGGAGGGTTGACCAGCCGCTTGAAGTTGGTATTCCGCGAGCGCTGGAGGACGTGAAAAACGCAACAGCCGTTACAATCTCGCGTGAAACTCATATGATCAGCTCGAGTATTAACGGGGAGGCAATTGCCCTGTTTGTAACATTCGAGGAACTTGAGGAAAACGTGCTTCTGGGAAAAAAGGTGCTCGTTGCCGATGACTCGCGCATGATACGCACGCTGCTGACCCGGGCCTTTGAAAAGCGCGGTTGCGTGGTGGTAGAGGCGGTGGATGGCCAGGATGCTGTCGAAAAGTTTCACGCAGAGGCGCCTGCCCTGACGATCATGGATATCGTCATGCCCAATATGGATGGCCTGGACGCCATAGATAAAATACGAGAATCGGCGCCACAGGCCAAGGTGTTGATTCTGACTGCCACGGCATCCAAAAGCGAGGTTGTGGCCGCGGCTGAATTAGGCGTGAGTGGTTACATGAAAAAGCCGGTCGCGCCGGCCGCACTGATAGAAACGGCCGCCGGTTGTTTTAGATGAATCCGATTTCAATCCAAACAACCCTGGTTTTATCAGTCCTTAAAAAGTTGGCCTCAGGGCGAGGTCAGATATCATTGGCTATGCCGGGATAAGGAGTCCCAGGTAATTAGGCTGAAGGCGTAAGACTGAAGGTGAAGGCGCCATAAAAGATATAAAACTATGGCGCATCTGATTAATGACGCTTTTTGTCAACAATTCAATTAATTCGGTCAGATTGGTTTTAAGGTTTTTCATCAGCCTTCAGTCTTCGACCTAATCCCCTAAATCCGCCCCTGCTACGAGCGCGTTCTCTGGGTGCGCACCCCTTCCAGGGGAGATCCAAAACCCGGCCTCCCGGGCCAGGTTTCTTTAGACATCGACATCAATTGGGGACACAGAGATTCGGTAGGCATGATGCTGTTTAGACCGTCATGTGATGGCAGGCTGCCATCAGGTGCTTTACCTTATCCAGCAGCGCATGAATCGACATCGGTTTTTCAAAAATAGCGTTAAAATCCTTCCGGTCAAGCAGCCAGGCGGTTGCGGAGATGCCAATGATGGGCGTTTCGGGTCTACTGGATCTGCGAATATGGCGGGCAACGCTATTGCCGTTGACCCCGGGCATCAGCATATCCGTGATCACCAGATCGAAATGCTCCTCTTTGAAGCGATCCAACCCTTCACGTCCATTGGTCGCTATTTCCGCCTCAATACCATCTCGCGAAAACGCGTAAAGAAGCAGGTTACAGATGGCTTCGTCATCGTCGATGATGAGCACTTGGCACATGGCTACGGCACACAATGTTGTTTGGGCAGACAAGCAACTTGGTAATGGCCGCCCTTAAATTATGCACAATATAGTATAATTGAATATAAATGTCAACAATATATTTTCATTGCCGTCCATTTCTGAGTGCCATGCGGCTCGGCTTCTGCTCGCAGGTATGTTTTGGGGGGAACGGTCGCTGCGATCAAATCGGGGATTTGACAAGACGGATTGCTCTTCCCATATTTAGCAAGTTAGACCTGTCCTTAACCGAATTACACCAGAGGTGCCATCATACCTATCAGCCAGCCCGGCGCAGAGACCTGCGGGGCTGGCATTCTGCCAGGTCTAAAACACAGAAAACATTTAGACTTCTGATATAATTACTGTTTCCGCGTTCGGTTGCTAAGCAGGGATCTGCTCGCACTTTACCTATCAAACCCTCTGCTGCCAAACAGAGGGCCGGGAGATGCCCTGCCTTGGTACCGACCTGATGAGTGAGGATTGAAAAGATGCGCCAAAAAATTCATGTAATGGTCAATTCGCTTGCCTTTGCTCTCTGGATTAACCTGATCATTGTGATCAATGCCACCTTAATCGGGATTGAAACATTCCACACCAGTGCGCTGATCGTTTATACCCAGAGGGTTATACTCGGAATTTTTACACTCGAGATTGCCCTGCGTTTTATCGGCCGGACCTCAACCAGGGAATACTTTTCGGATGGCTGGAACCTGTTTGATATCGTGATTGTAAGCATTGCCTATATACCCGATTCGCTTTTTGAAAACAGCGCGGCATTGAGCGTTTTCAGGATCATGCGGGTTTTCCGGATCCTGCGACTCGTCAAGACGCTTCCGGAATTGAAAGTGATTGTCAGCGTTCTGCTGAAATCACTCAAATCTCTTGGGTATACGTTCATCCTGCTGTTCATATTCATGTACATGTACGCCATCATGGGCGTCATTCTCTTCAGAGGGGGGCCGGTGGCCGCGAACGGGCCGACGGTAGGGCCGACCAGCCCCGATCCATACGGGACGATTGCCGAATCCTTTTTCACCCTTTTTCGGGTGATGACCGGCGAGGACTGGACGGATCTGCGCTATAACATGCTTGGCGGGCAGGTCGTCGGGGCTACGGACTGGCTCATCACCGCCTACCATGTCTCCTGGTTGGGGCTTTCGGCCTTCCTGCTGATTAACCTTGTGGTGGGCGCCGTGGTCAACAACTATGACCAGGTCATGGCCGAGTATCAAGCTGAAAATGGCGAACAGTCCCATCCACAGGCGGAGACCGTTGCCGAATTGAACCGGAAAGTGGACCTGCTGACCCAGCAAGTCGGCGAACTGATCAACAAGGTTGGCCGGAAACAGGGGCCTTCGCCGGGGTAAGTTTATTGTGCGATTTCAAAGGGGCTTGGCCGGCCGGTTGCCGGCGGTATCGCCGCACGTCAATTAGTCTTGATTCAATCCTCAAAAATCTGGTCCTCAGGGCCAGGTCAGAGATGATTGGATGCGCCGGGCTAACCGCATACAGGTGTTTAGGCATTAGGCTGGAGACTGTTAGGTAGTTCCTCCCCATTATTGGGAATCACGGATGGGGGCTGTTAGCTATCAACCATTAGCTTTTAACTGAAATGCAAAAACCGATCGCTAAGCGCTAAAAGCTAATAGCTTTCCCTGAGATCTTCCTACAGCCTAAATGTCTACAGCCTATCAGCCTGAATCCGGCCCATGCTATAACTGGATGATTTGGTTGCACGCCCTTCCAGGGGCAATCCAAAGCCTGGTCCTCCGAGACTGTGTCGCAATTAGCAAAATAGCTCAAATTACCTCCGTCATGCCGGACCTGATCCGGCATCCAGATCTCTATGCACCAGAAAATATACTGGATAGCGCTACGCTTCACTGCGTGCCCGGATCAAGTCCGGAATGACAGAAAGGCCAAAAGCGCGGTATTTTTAATTGTGACCCAGCCTGTCCGGGCCAGGTTTCTTTACTTCATCAACTTGGTCGCTGGATTCTCTTTTACCCACTTATTGAACTTGGTATCAGAAGATTCCAACCCCGGCAGCCGTTTTTTGAAGTACTTGCCCTGAATGCCCATCAGATCACCCTTGTCCGGGTACCAGAGCGTGCCGGTTTCCTTGTCGTAGAGTACGAACGTGCGGCGATAAGTCCATCCCGAGGGCGCCAGCGTGAGTTCCTGTCCATCGATTTCGCGGCTGTACACAGCCGCCAGATTGACAAGCGGTCAGTAGCCGGCGACGATCGGCTGGGAACCCAGATAGGTGTTGGCGGTTTCGTGTGACCAAAGCTTTGCTATTGAATAGGCATGCGCCTCGCCGTTACCGGTCACACCGATAACCCGCATTTGGGAGTATTTGTCCATCGGGCTTTCCAGCCAATTGTTTTCCCCCAGGGGCGTGAACGCATTCCGGCCGATGCCGAACTCGAAATAGCGCGGATTGAATCCGAGCGACACCGCCTGGGTAATGTCCCAGCGTTCGCCGGTTTGATCGACTATATATATCTTGTCACCTTCTTTAAGTGCGGCCGTCCCGGATGGCTGGGACACCAGCAGCACACCAGTGAAGGCAAACAGGATCGCTAGCAAGATCCATTTTCTTCTTGGTTTGGTTTTCATGGGACCCCCATTTCCGGTAGCCGTTTCAATTTTGGGCCTCGGCTCCCGATATGAGTTGATAGAGATAGAGTCTATAAATTATGTCAGTTGAGGGTAGAATTCCTTACAGGGAAATTGAAAGGCAGCTAATGTTGCGTCTCATAAGCTTCTTATTTAGTAACACTTTCGCAGCAATACTTTAAGGTGGGGAAAAATCCGAAATTAAATAACCTCATTAACTCGATAACAAACAGGCCGAACTTATTTACTTTACTTGTGGGGCCCACCTTTTTGTTCCAGGGGAGGGCAATACAAAGAGAAATAGCGGAACGGGGATTTACTGATGGCTGCGCAGCGCGTCCTTGATACGGTCTTTACATTCCTCGGAGAGGTATTCGGAGGGCTCACACCCGGGAAGATCGGTGTCGATCTGGCCGCTCACCTCGCGTAACTTTCGCAGCTGGCTGCGAAAGCGGGCACAGTAGCGGCACATCACCAGATGAAATTCAACCGCCAGGCGCTCATGCAAGGGCAAGCCGGCATCCATGCCCAGGGATACCCTCCGGGAAATATCTTTACAGCGAAACATCCAATGGTTCATCATCATTATCTTTCCTAAATCACGTGCTAACGTTTTTCGGCCGCCTGGTCGGGTCCCAGCCCGGCCAGTTCGAGGCATTTGCGCAGCAGCATCCTGGCCCGGTATAAAATCACCCAACAATTGCTGGCGGTGATGTTCAGGCGTTTACAGATTTCCCTGGTACTCAGGCCATCAATTTCCCGAAAGGCAAACACATCCGCCGTTTTATTGGGCAAGTCGGCCAGACACTCGTAGAAATGGTCAATAAACTCCCTGACCTCCTGGGACTTGCCGGGGTTTACACGCCAGCTTTGCGGCATTGCCTGCCAGGCCCCTTTGGCATTGAAAAATGCATCCAGATCCTCTGTTCCATTGCTTAGATCCTGTTCATAAATGACCGTTTTCTTTTTGCGATAGTGATCAATCACTTTGTGCTTCAGGATGCCGAACAGCCAGGTCTTTTCCGTTGACTTCCCTTGGAAGCGATCCTTTGCTTTAACAGCAGCCAGGAAGGTTTCCTGGACGAGATCTTCGGCGATCTCCCTGTCCTTGACACGGGCCAGGGCGAAATGAAACAGGGCGTTACCATATTTATCCACCCAGGCTGCAGGGTCTAGTTGCGGACCATTTTTCATAGAGGCTGGTACCCATGTTGGTGAGTAGTGTGATTGCAGTCAGGGTACCAAATTGGTGCTGGAATGCAAGTCGGAATATTTAGGAACCTCTTTGAGATAACATTCTAAAACGGTGTTAACGCCCATTGAGTGCCCAGTCGTAGTCAAGATAGTCTACTTCAATAGACGACCGGTTGGCCGTGATGGTACGTTTAAGTTCGCCCTCCGCGTATTTTTCAACGAAGCCGATGACATCATCATCGAAGTCTTCGCTGAACCACTTGAAAATTTTACTGACATAAAGCGTGTTGCCTTCCAGCCGGTTGAATACAGGATTGTTGATGAAGTTACGGGTTACCGCGTTCAACTGCTCATTGAGGCGGTCACCCATAAATGGCTCGCTCCAAAGCGGCGGGCAGCCTTTTGAAGCGCAGTTCACCGCCATGTGCACGCGCGGGTCATTAAACCGGGGGCGCAGGATGTCATGTTCGATATTGTCCAGAGTAATAACCTTACCGTCCAGTTTGACGAACTTTTTCTTCCAGGGGCTTTTAAACAGGCTCCCCAGATCCTTGATGGATTCAACCCCCGGGTAGCCGGTCAAGATGAGTTTGATGGTCCAGGCATTGTAGGCGTTGGTATAATACGCAAATTGTTCATCGCGCGACAGGGGATTGGGATTTATCTTAGCCAGCTGGGCCAGGTATTCGTCCAGGCGGGCTTCGTCCTTTTTAAAGCCTGCATAGTCCACATGCCCATTACGATTGTATTTGTGCAGTAGTTCTGCATACGTTGCCTGATCCATCGCCGCCGTTAGCGGCGCTGCCCACAGGCATACCCAAACCAGTGCCAAGGTCCAGAAAAGTAATCGAGCCAGGTAGGAAAGATTTCTATCAGCTAACATGTTGCTGTCCCCTTATTATGCTTAAATATTTGTGGCAAACTCTATTAGACAGGTTGTCCTAATTGGCTTCCGTCGAATAGGTGCGCCGTGCTTTGAGAAAATTGACGAAGGCTTTTGCAATCAACGGGAAGATGCCCAACAATACGAATGAGAATATCAGGGTCGGCGACAGGATACCCTTGAGCGATGTGATTTTGGCAATTTCGGTTCCGGCATTAATGTACACCAGGGTTCCCGGCAGCATACCGATCTGGCTGACAATATAGAAAACTGAAAGGCGGATGGCCGTCAAACCCATCAGCAAATTGATTAAGAAGAAAGGGAAGATCGGCATTAGGCGGAGCGAAATCAGGTAGAAAACCCCGTCTTTGCGGACGCCTTCATTGATAGTCTTCAATTTATCACCAAACTTGCGTTGAACGCTGCTGCCGATCAAATAACGTGAGGCCAGAAATGCCAGGGTTGCACCGGCAGTTGATGCGAAACTCACAATGATCAGGCCATTAACCAGGCCGAAAAGCATGCCGCCGGCCAGGGTCAGGACGGTGGCACCCGGCAGGGATAAAGCCGTCGTGGCCACGTAGACGCCAAAATATATCAGTATGGTCAGACCGGTGTTCTGGGCGTAATAATCCTCCAGCGTCTGTCGGTGCTGTTTGAGCGTGTCCAGGGTCGCATACTGCTGCAGGTCGAAGGCGAAGAACGAACCAACCAAAGCGGCCAGGAGGATCAACAGGATAATTTTTAAAAGATGCTTTTTCATCGGAATGCCTCGTAATACAATTGAGTTTAGCGTTTTGTCGCTTGAACGGGCTGTGCCTTACAGCTTAGCGGGATTTATTTTGAGGCTATCTCAAAAATGTTTTTTGGCCCAATCTTAGCGTTGGGTGCTCGATTTCAATCCTCAAAATACTTTAGTAATCCTCCGGTTGCGACCCTCATTTGAGAAATAGATCAATTGGGAAGCCCCGCAACGCGGGGGAACCTAGCGGCCGCCTTGATCTCGAACCAAAATCCTATTTTTGAGATAACCTCTTAAAAACTGCAGATTTTAGCCCCTCAATTGTTTGTTTCCGCAAAATTAACCGGCACCCTGTAAGGTTTAACGGTAATAGTCGACGAAATTTCAAATGGTTATCTTAGAAAGGCACCGATCTATGCCGGCAACACGCTATGAAAAATTGGACATCGCCTTCGATGCCGATCATATGAACTTCTGGAGCAATCTGAGCCGGGTCAACAACCTGCTGGTCATCATGAATATCAGTATGTTTTTTCTGACCGGTCTGGTGGCGCGGGGCTATTATTTTACCTTCTACTCCTTGATATGCCTCGGCGTCGTGGCCCTGGGGAGCCTCATCCCGACCACGCTTATCCGCAAGCTATGGTACTATTGGATGTTTCTGGGCGTTGAATTGGTCGGACTATATTTCCTGGTGGCCAGCGTGCTGTACTGGGTTGCAAACAGTGGCAGCTAAGGCTCAATTGCTACTTAGGCAATAGCGCTAAACTGATTAATATTTCTGAACGTCATGCCGGACCCCGATCCGGCATCCAGAATCTTCGCTGGGTCCCGAATCAAGTCCGGGATGACGCCCAGTGTAAGGCTAAGACCACGAGCAAAGGAAAGCAATTGATGAACGCAGGCAAGGCAAACCCGCTGAACAGGGTTTTAACCAAAATCGGGCGGGCCCTGCTTCGGCGTCTGGAACGGCCGATTCCAACCTATGAACAGCGCATCATCAACAACATGGACAACCTCTACCTTGAAATCCAGCCGGGCGATGTCCTGCTGGTGGAAGGCAATTCGCGAGTCAGCAACATTATCCAGCTGCTGACCAGAAGTTCCTGGAGCCATTCTGCGCTCTACGTCGGTGATCGATTGGCCGAGTTTGACCGCCGGCAGGTAACTACCGTAGCCGGACAGGGCGGTGAAACCGATCTGCAGCACCTGTTGGTGGAAGCCGATGGCGGCAATGGCGTCATCGCTGTACCTTTGGCCAAGTACCGCGATTTCAACATCCGCATCTGCCGGCCCTTTGGCATCTCTCCTCACGACCTGTCCCTGGTCGTTGAAGATGCAATCTCGAATCTCGGCAAGCACTACGACCATGAAAACCTGCTGGATCTGGCATTGCTGGCCTTGCCGCCGGCGGTGAACCCTTTCCGCAAGCGCACCATCCAGGCCTGCCTGGGCGGCTGCACGGAATACAAGGTGATCTGCTCCGGCATGATTGCCAGCGCCTTCCAGAAAGTGGGCTACCCCATTGTGCCCGCTTTGCTGCCGAATAGCGATACCGACAAGCGGCAGAGCAACGACCCCTACGGCTCCAAGCTGATCATGCGCCACTTTTCCCAGATCGTGCCCCGGGATTTCGACATCAGCCCAAACTTCGAGGTCATTAAATATAACATCATCCGAACGGGACACTTCAACTACAAGGCCAGCTGGGCCGCAAGACAGATCGATAGCTCTAACGTATGACCCCGATCAGCCTCACAATGGGTTTTGTGCGGTCTGCGAACCCATAAAGCGGCGCCTATAATTGCGAGAGTCCAGCAGGCTGGTAATTGGGTGCCTGCGGTGAAAAGTGCTTACATGCAACCCGGCCGCTTTTCTATCCTACGAACATCAACTTCCAAATGATTCCGGCAGCGGCGGCGATGGGTATCAGGTAGTGGATGGGCAGGTGGTATTTCTGGAGCAAGAGCAGGGAGACCCCTGACACGATCAGGGCATAAAGGTCAACGCCCTGGGCCGGCCAGATCACCTTGTAGCCGAACCAGACCGCCAGGTTCAGGATAACCCCGACCACGGCAGCCGTGACACCGGTGAGCGCCGCCTGGAGTTTTTCGCTTTCCGCCATCGTCTCGATGTAGGGCGCACCGGCGAAGATGAAAAAGAAGCAAGGCAAAAAGGTCACATACGTCGTCAGCAGGGCGCCCAGGACGCCGGCGGTCAGCGGCGAAAGCCCGCCAGGCAGGTGCCAGGCCCCCAGGAAACCCACGTACTGCGTCACCATAATCAATGGGCCGGGCGTGGTCTCCGCCAGGCCGAGGCCGATGAGCATCTGGCCGCTGCTCAACCAGCCGCTGCCAACCGCCACTTCGTTGATGTAACTCAGCACCGCGTAGGCCCCCCCGAAGGTGACAAACGCCGCCTTGGTGAAAAAGAGGGCGATCTGGGTCAAAATGCCGCTGCCGCCCTGCCAGGCCCAGACAGCGCCGACCACTGCGGCCCATAAAGCGAAGCAGATGAGGGCAACCCGAATCAAGTGGGCCCCGGAGGGCGGGGCTATTTTATTGGCGCTGGCCGGCTCGACAGCTATACGGCATTCGCCGGATTCCGGATCGAAATCACCCTTGCAAAATACCTGGGGCAGACTGCGCTGCATGATGAGACCGCCGCAGGCCGCCCCGGCCACCACATAGGGAAAGGGGACTTTGAAAACGAATATGGCCGCGAACGCCAGGACGGCAAATCCATACAGCGCCCAGTGGTCGAGCGCTTTTTTGCCGATGCGCAGCACGGCTTCGATCACCACGGCAACGACAACCGGCTGGATGCCGTAGAAGGCCGCCGCCACAGCCCGGACATCGTAGTGGGCCACCGCCAGGTAACTGAGCAGCAGCATGACAAAGATAGACGGGATGACAAAAAGCGCCCCGGCCGCAAGGCCGCCCAGCACGCCATTCAGTCGCCAGCCGATGTAGGTGGCCAGCTGCTGGGCTTCCGGGCCGGGCAGGAGCATGCAAAAATTGAGGGCCCGTAAAAACTGGTGCTCACCCAGCCAACCGCGCTTTTCAACCACCTCCCGGTGCATCATGGCAATCTGGCCGGCCGGGCCGCCGAAACTGATGAATCCCAGGCGGGTCCAGAATTTCAGGGTCTGCCTGAAAGGTGCCGACGGGATGGGGCTGTTTGCGTTTGATTGCGGTTCCATTCTCGTATCCGGTGCATTTAAGTCCGATTCAGTTTCCTAATTTCCGGCAAAACCCGAATATTTGTAGAAGCTATCTCAAAAAACGGATTTTGGTTCAAGGTCAAGGCGGACGCTACATTCGAACCGGAGTAATACTAAAGTATTTCGAGGATTCAAATTTAGCGCCCAACGCCGAGATTTATCCGCACCAGGCGGATTGGGTCAAAAGACTTTTTTGAAATAGCTTCGAGAAACCATCCCCTGAATATTGGACCTCAGTGGTGATTGCATACGGTAGTTGCAACAATTGTGTATTTACCGCTTCTATTACAGGCAGGGAGCCGCGGTCCCAAAAAATCCGAAGGGAAAAGCATGCGAACGGGTATCACTCAAATTTGGTCAATCCCGCGCTGGCAAGCCCGGCAGCGAGCGATTCGATGAGATCCGGGATTTTTACGTAGTTACCCATCAATTGGCGCCCCCCCGATTCAAAATCCGGTACGAGTGCAATTAGTTCTTTGAGGGCCTTTTTTGCCTCATGTGCGTCATCCAGTTGGGCCAGTGCGGCAGCGCGCATCAGCGGGTCCCAGAAAAGGGTGGGATAATTGAATTTCAAGGCTTCAACGTAAGCGGCTTCGTAATCCCGACGATGATAGCAGTCCATAAACGTAGCGAGAAAGAACCAGGTAGGATGGTAGGGATTGAGCTGCATGCCTTTTTGCAACAGAGAAAGACCGCGATCCCATTCGCCATAAAGGGCCAGGTGCCATCCGGCCACACCGACGATATAGGGCGCATTTGGATTGAGGGCGAGGGTTGTATCCAGGTGCTTTAGAAAGGAAGCCTTGTCACCACGATGAAAATGCACCAGGGTGAGGGCATCGTGCACAAATTGATTTTCAGGTTCCAGGGTCAAACCCTTATGGGCAAATTTCAAGGCTTTTTCCAAAGGTTTTTCAATTTCACAAAATCCCAGGGCGTGGTTATCGGCATGTAAATGGGCAAGTACGGCCCAGGCCAGTCCATATTCCGGGTCAATTTCAACCGCTTTTTCCATAGCGTTTAGGGCTTCCTGAAAGCTGTCCGGTGTCAAGACCGATTCGTAATGGTAAAAGCGCAGGATGGCATCATAGGCGGCAACTTCCTTCGGCGGCTTTTTTGGTGATTCTTTGGACAGTTTCCGGGAAACCTGACCAAACTGATCGGCCAGGACGCCTACAGAATTTTGGGCGATCTCTTCCTGCAATTCGATCAGGTTGGCCGGCGACATCGCGCGACGGTAGCTCGCAGTCCAGATTTGGGCGTTGTTGGTTGCATCGATCAGGCGGGTGCTTATTTTGATCGTCTCCCCATCATTGCGAACACTGCCGGCCAGCAGGAACCGGACGGCAAGTTTACGCCCAATGATTCGCGGATCGACCCCTTGATCCCTGAATTGCATGGTGGATTGGGAAGCGATGACATGCAACTCCTGGTAGCGAGCCAGTTCCGCTGTCAGTTCTTCCGTGAGCCCTGCGGCAAAATAGTCCTGGCTTTTATCGCCGGTCAAATTATCCAGCGGCAAAACTGCTATGGATGGACCCCTATCAATAACTTCACTCCTGTAAGTTGAAAACGGCGCAACTATTTCAGATGCGTTGTCCAGGGCTGCAATAAACCGCGGCACATAACCGCCCTTGGGGATTTCAATTCTAATCGGGTCCTCGATGCCATCCGTGAGGTAGTAGTGCTCCAGGGCCCGCCGCAGCCGGCCGGCTTCAACCCGGACAATGGGGTCGACCTGAGGATCGAAATCCGCCCTGCGGTCATAGACAGCAACCGCCACCGTGTATCCTTTGATTTGATCTTCACGGCCCTCGAGGGTTTCGTCGATCACGTAGCTCAAAAAGTGCCGCTGTTTTTCGGAACTGCGGAATTGGCTGCTCGCAAAAATGCGGTTCAGCTGGATCTGGATATCATCAGGCGTGAGAGGGGCTGCGTCTTTCATTCGTTTCTTGTTTAATCTTGAGTTTGCGAAACAACCAAGTTCAGGAAGCAGGGCCTACAGGTACGTTACAGTAATGTACTTATCAAATTGCTTTCAATCGGGCAAATTTAACATGGTGTCAAATAGACCGGTAATCAAGTTTTCACAAACAATTTTTAGTCTAGAACCCTTGCGGGATAATGCCTATGCGCGACCTGATCACCCTTATCCAGGTTCGATTTCCCCACCATCATGACCGCGTCGCGCGTTGCCTGGCCGGCGATCCGGAGTTTTTTTCCATCTGCCAGGATTACCGGGCCTGTCTCGAAGCCCATCGGCACTGGGCCCTCTCAAATGCCCCCGAAGCTGGTAAAAGAACCATGGAATATCAGGCGCTTATACAGGAGATAGAGAATGAAATATCAACGGTCCTCCAGTGCTCATCCGTACAGTGAATGCGTGCTGATGGCCTTTTTATAACATGCCAAACACAGTCAAGGTGCTGGAAGTTGAAAGCGGTGCCTGCTTCAAAGGAGATCCTGATGAAGTTCACAATGAACGCGACGGTATTGAGTGTCATCGGTTGCCTGAATGGATTCCAGCCGCGGCGGTTCATGCAAAAAGCCGGCGTCTTACCAATAAGCGGTAAACCTCGCGTGACCAAATGGATCGGAACTTTGACCGTCCTGATCCTGAGCCTATCAAATATGAGCGTTTGCGTTGCCGATGATCTGCGCGCCAAGGTGCAGAATCCGGTCAGTTCCATGTACAGCCTGCCCTTAAAGCTGACCGTCGATTCCGGCGCGCCCAACGGCAGCGCCTATTTTCTCAACGCCAACCCGGTCATTCCGGTCACCGTGGGTGATTGGAATCTGATCAACCGGGCGCTTATCCCCGCCTGGGTCAGTGTGGATGGCTACATCGAGGGGACCCCGGCCATTCCCCAGGGACAGCCGGCCAATGATCGTAAAAGCGGGCTCGGGGATATCAACTATTCATTGTTCGTATCGCCAAATAAAACAATTCGGTTCTCTAAAAAGCTCCAGCAGGCATAAAGTACTCGGATATGGGGTCCATATCCCAGGTAACGTCTTTCCAAGTGATCTTTGAAGTTTTTACAGCCTGCTGGACGATACGCATAAA
>Ga0126330_10000161_pt1 | contig 15721 bp, 14 predicted proteins | sample InaspJWI91metaG_FD_97004 | JGI IMG/M metagenome (GOLD analysis project Ga0126330, IMG submission 97004) | Marine gutless worms symbiont microbial communities from Oahu, Hawaii - Inanidrilus sp. 2 OAHU.JWI-91 metaG | ecosystem: Host-associated > Annelida > Digestive system > Unclassified...
GAGTGGCAGTGGCATCAGCTGGGCCATATGCAAGTCTGCACCTCGCTCCAGACAGATAACCATGCCAGCATCCCACCACTCAGTTTTTTACAGGCTGGATGCCCTTCCTGCCGCCCAACCAACGGCAACAAAGCACATCCCAGTAGCACTCGAGCAGGCAGATGTGATAACTAGGACTGCAGCAGCATTGTGTGTCTGTTTGTCTGTCTGTACAGACTGACCATGGTGAGCAGCTGTCACTGCTTTACAGTTGGCAGGAAGACTATGACCGTGCCAAGTACTATGCCAACATGGCCCGCGACCTCTTCTGTCAGGTCTGATCTGATGCACTGCACTGGTCTGCATAATGTTGTCTCTATAATGACTCTTCATTCTGGGCACTTTATTAGCATCTCAGCGATGGACGTTGAAATGAAGATTAAAAAATGAACATGATCGGTTTATTTTGTCGCCCTGGATAAGCGAAAACCCCAAATTTTACTGCACTTTCAACTTTGTAGTGGTGCCACCTAGCGGCATAGAGACAGAATTGATGCATGTGCCCAATTACAAACTTTCCTCTATCCAGTGATGTAAAAATCATTTATATGTTTCAACATTTTCTGGGCAAAGTGGTTAGGACAGACTTTACCGTTCAAGAGTGTGATGGACAGACAAACAAAAAATCAACATTTTTGGCTCCTCTGGTGGCGTGCTAACTCCGTGCCCCACCATACTTAGCATGGTGATAGAGAACCTCAAGCTCATTCTTGAACCTCTAAAACTGACTTACAGTTTTGCTGATAAGGGGCACTGAAAATTTGGTGGTAACTGGACACTTTCCATTTGAAACCCCCACACCGTCACCCGTGCACCAATGGGGGTGGCTCCACTTTTTGCCCCTGTGGGGCAGAAAACCTCAAAATCGCCCCCCCCCCTGAGAGAAGGGCATGGTGATATGTGCTCTTGTGGTTTGTAGGAGTGGAGCAGTTGTGATGAGTTGATGGCCGGACGTCGGACTAGCAGTCTACAGAGATTGCAGAGTCTTGTTGAACTCCACGAGTTTCTACAATTCATCACCGATGACAACACTGGTAAATTCACTCATTTACAGACAACAGCAAACTAAGCATTGATGGTGGTAAACTGTCTGTTGTCTGTATGGCAGTAAGTTATGGATTGGCAGATTTAATGAAAATTTGGGGATAATCAGACTCCTTTACTTTAAACCCCCATAACTTTGGAACTCCGTAAGTGTATTTCCCCCAAATTTTAAGAGTTAACATTGTTTGCTGGTCATTCAACTGCTCTGATGTTTTAAGTAAGCAAGTTTGTACATGACTTTGTCTGACATAGTCTGGTTACACTGCAGCTGATCATTCTATGTTGTTTTGTGCAGTTCATATCCAGATTGTGTCCCTGAGATTGAGTTTTCAGAGGTCGAGTGGGTGAACAGTTTGTGATTGCCACCAAGACAATTCAGTGCAGACTTATATTACAAAGAAACTAATATGATACAATTTGACACAGTAAACTGTTTTTACGTGTACTCAGAATCTGTTGGCTAGCCAACTTAATCTCAACTTAATCTTAATCTAAACCAAAAAAGGAATACATAATTAAAGAACTGACAGCAGAAACCGATTTTCTCAGAAAAATTGACGCGTATATTAGTTTCTGGAGTCAGTATTGAGGTAAGATACTGTTTGTTTGTGTGACAAGAAATGGCAACATTATGTTGGATGTTGTTCGACGTTGGTGGTGGTTATGCATTGTTAGAGTCGTCCGCGGTCAGACTGGTTGAGCGCTGGCTGAGTCGACGACCTGACTTGCTGCTTGATCCACCACACGTCTGGGACGACATCATCACCAACAGGTCTGTGAAATGTTTGCCTGCAAGCAATCGTCGTTGTTGTTAGCAAGGTAGAATGGTACTGGTAGTTTAACTCTTTCATGCGGGTTTATGTCCACAGTTTCACTCATCTTATCTTGCTAGTGAGTGACAACATTCTAAACACTATCATGTGCTGTATATTACCTGATGTACCATACTATTATTTTATAAGAAATAGGTAAAAGTGAACAGAAAGTTATTTCTAGAACCTTGTTGGCTTATGAGGTATCTAACTAATAAGTAGGCTGTCTCTCTGTTGTAACAGTGAGACATCATCTTGTGCTGAGTCGTCTTGATCAGTGTCTGAACTTACTGTGTCATTGCTGTATCATATTATCACTCTGGAGGGATGGCCAGGTTGAGTGTGCCTGTGTGTGACAGGTGTGTGTACATGGATCACATGTATGACCGGCTGTGTAAGCGCGGCGAGGTCATGCAAACTGACAGTGTTGACGGCGGCGATGTCGGTTTGTTTGACACTCACAAGATGGCGCTACGACTGATGCAGGTCGAGGCTGCTGCAGCACAGGGCAACTGCTCATTGGCACTGCGCCTGCTCAAGACTACCCACGAGGTCAGCGTTAATTGTGGTGTGTTGTTTAATTGTGTTTAATGCATTGACCAAATATCGTTTTTTTTTGCTTCAGCAGACCCTGTACAGTGGGCTAAATAATGTTCTCGGTACAGTCTTCTGTGCTTTAAGATTATTGGAAAATCAGGACACTTTTAGCAGAGGAGAGGCTTGTTAATGCATATGCATGTATGCGTGTAGGAGGCGGAGCGTGGTGGTAATGAGTTGTTGTGGCGGTGGATCTGTGCATTTGCTATTACTCACCTCACACGCTGTCATCACTCATGTATATGCATGTGTTAATGCATATGCATGTATGCTTGTAGGAGGCGGAGCGTGGTGGTAATGAGTTGTTGTGGTGGTGGAACTGTGCGTTTGCTACCACTCACCTCACATGCTGTCATTACTCATGTATATGCATGTGTTAATGCTTATGCATATATGCATGTAGGAGGCGGAGCGTGGTGGTAATGAGTTGTTGTGGCGGTGGAACTGTGCGTTTGCTACCACTCACCTCACACGCTGTCGACAGTCCGTGTCACTGACCAGCATTGACAAACTCAAGTCTCTGTCTGCCGTCAAACAGCTCCTCAACGGTATGTACAGCTCCTCGACAGTATATTTGCCTTTGTCAACACTGTAAATTTTGTTCTGCCATTTCTAGTTTTTGCCTAGCCAGGTGTGTTTCTATGCCTCCGGATGGGCGACAATGGCATTATGTTTTCGACCTGTCCATCCATCTGTGTGTGCGTATACATGTAGGCGTGTGTGCATACAGGCATGCCGGCAGAGGCATTCAGCAGTCAGCTTGCCGTCGAGTTCTCTAATTATTTGCTCTAGGTTTGGTGAGGTACCACAAAACATTAACTAGTTACTTTGCAGGTCAGATGCCCTTCTGGTCGTCCGACCAACAGTGTTTCTCAGATTCTCTCTTTGTGGCATACTTTTCTGGAGTGTGGCCGTGTCCACAGTCAAATGCCAGTGTTCTCAAGAGGCTGCCTTCTTCCATGCGTATGATGGACCGATGTCTCAGATCCGATGTAGTGGCTCTGAGCCACGTGTGGTTGGGTCTTCCTGGAGGTCGTTTCCTGTCTGATGGAGGCCTGTGAATCAGTGTCAAAATGCTGAAGAGAAACATTGATTGGTTGTGAGAAATAGTGAGTGTGACTGATTGGTGGAGTGTGACATATTTTGCCGTCACTGCTGCTGCTGTTGCTATTTGGCCATTGTTCTGATAGTGTTTCTGTCATTTATTGTACTGTACAGTGAAATGTGACACATCATCGGCTGCTGACACTGCATGGCGACAGTCATCTCTGCTTGCCGACACCTACTCACTGACATGTGACATTGTCATGCATGATGCGGCTGCTGTCACTGCTGATGGTGATGCTGTCAGCATCTTGACTGACATCGCAGGCTGCAGACCCACGGTCTCTCACAGCCAGGTGTGTCACAGAAAATAATTAATGTTTTGTCTCGCTGTAATTTTGCACATATTCTGGCAACACTTTAGTGACCCAAATTCATACGAACTTACAGTCGACCTTTTGACCCTTTTATCTTCTTTTTTTTGCTTGTTTGAAACCACCACTTGTATGAGTGGTGGGTTGCTGGCGTGGTTATCTGTCTGGAGCGAGGTGCAGACTTGCATATGGCCCAGCTGATGCCACTGGCACTCACTGTCTCTTGCTCCACTTTTTGCCCCAGATTGATTTTACCTTTCTCGTACCGGCTCACCTGGGTAGTCCTGCTTGTTTGAGATGTGTGCGTTTTCTCAGGACTGTGTTGTTGAAGAACTGCATTGTTCTGATTTATAATGGACAGTTTTGCTAGTCTTATTATTGCAGTGTCACTAGTTGCTCATTTTTTATTTGAAATACAGTTAGTTATTAATATCTGGCTGAAGCAGGTCGAAATTAAATCGTCTTGTTGTGCAGATGATCAGTAGCTTGATAGAGCGTGGGTTTGGCTGCCTGCAAGACTCTGTTGCCATGGTAACTGCTGCCGAATCTTCCTCATCCACGCTGTCGTTGGCTGAGAGCAGTTGCTGTTCCCGCAGTGACTTGCAGCTCTCACTGTATCAATACTGCGACCGATTCCTGCGGCTTGCTGAGTCACCTGGTGAGCTGACAGTTGCTTGTTATACAGCGGAAATATTATTTTGCACTGCTGTTAGTTATTATTACAGGGTGATTTTTTCAGCAGCATATTAGCTTTATTCAGTATATTGATAGTCAGATGTGCCCTAGATTAATGCCACCTTTGCATGACACTTCGCCAGTAAACAGATATTGCTAGCATTTATTTTGTTGTTTGTAGGAGAATGTGTAGGAGAATGCATAGACTGTTGATTACACGCAGTGGCCACTTTAAATATATGAAAGAAATGCATTTTGCTTCATGCATAATACTTGTGCTCATACAGTGTCATAAATATTTTACTTACAGCTAGACAGGACATACTGTAGTGTCTGATGAATAGGCAGCAGCCGTGAATGTTGACCAATCTCTCACTAGCTTGAGTTGTTTTGTTGGCTCCTTGCCGTACTTGCATATTCATGAAGTTTCATTGGTAGCACTCTCTGGAGTTATGGCCGTCTGTAGCCAGGTGTTGATCCTAGCACTTTGTGCATGTGTGAATGAGTGGTAGCAAATATGCAGGAGGTAACAGGCACGCCAGTCGATGCACTGGCCCTGTATCCACCGCCCAAGAACTTTCCTTGCTGGTGTCTGGCTGAAGACATCAGTGCCACTCTGTCAGATGATGTGGAGGTAATAGCAAACAACAGATGTGTATGCTGTCAGATGCTGGTGATGCTGGGGCTTTCCCGTCATTGCCAAAGTTCCCGCACGTGATGATCACATCTCTGCTGGATGCAGTGAAGTATGGCAGTCATGAAGCTCGTCTGTTGTTTCCACGTCTGCTGCAGATTGTTGCTTTGTACCCTGACACCATCAACAATTTCATCAGCACTGTATGTGCCTCATGTTTATTCATTACCTACAGCAAACAGGCCAGTTTGTCATCTATTGGCTGTTGATGGCCAAGTGATTGTTCAAATCGTGATTGTGTGCTATTGTTTGATGAGGAGTTTATTGTGTAAAACTGTTGAGTTTTAGAAAGTGTGACTGCATTTCTCATGTGTAATTTACTAGCAACAGTGGTCTATCAATTAAAAATGCATATTTCTTTGCTTTGACATTGTTAGCTCAGAATTGGGCTGGTTTAGACTTCACAGACTACTAGTGCAGTAGTTTCTTATCATAACATTAGGTTAGCATTGGAAAGTGGCTGTGAAACCAGCTATGTGCAACAACTCCTCACTCACCACTACTCACTCTGCTCGAAACCTCGGCATCATATTTGATGAATACCTCACTTTTTCTGACCAGATCTCATCTGTCTCCAAATCTTGCTATTACCATATTCGTCAGCTTTGCTGTATCCGTCCATACCTCGATACCAAAACAGCTTCCACCATCACCACTTTCATTGTTCACTCCAAGCTTGACTACTGCAACTCTCTTTATCACAACCTGCCCAAGTCTCAGATCACCCGGCTCCAACAGATCCAGAACTCTCGTGAACGTGCTGTTATCAATGCTACTGGACTGAATGTGTAGTTTCTTTGTGTGTGGTCTAGTAATTAGCTACTGAACTGTGTGTGGTCTGCTAATGTGCAGGTGTCCTGTGTGCCATGCTGCACGCTACTGGAATGTTTCTCTGTGTGTATGTGTGTGTGTGTGTGTGTGTGTGTGTGTGTGCGTGCGTGCGTGCGTGCGTGCGTGCGTGCGTGCGTGCGTGCGTGCGTGCGCGCGCGTGTGCGTGCGTGTGTGCACGTGTGCGCGTGTGTGTGCGTGTGTGCGTGTGTGCGTGTGCGCATGTGTGTGCATGTGCATGTGTGCATGGTCTAGTAATTAACTATTGAACTAATGTGTGTGGTCTACTATGTGCAGGTGTCCTGTGTGCCGTGCTGGATGTTACTTGGCTGGGTGAATCAGCTGACAGCGGTCTTAGACAAACCTGAATCACTCGCTCTACATGAGCTCCTCATCGACATCGCTCAACAGTATCCACAGGTCGGCCACGGCTAGCAAAATAATATTTACACGGTAAACTTTTTTCAGATTTGTAGAATTAAGCATTCTTTCATCCTTGTTTGAATTTATATTCGTGTTTGTTAATTATTTAGAACAATGCAAAAATAAACAGAAAAACATTTTTCTGAACACACTGTAAGTATTACCATCTTTACTTTATGAGGTTTTGTTGTCTGTGAGCTACAGGTTAACAAACACTTACCAAAGTACGTCATTTGTGTGATGACATCAGTTAATGGAGGACAAAGATGTAAACAACTGTAAACTGTCCTGCTTAACATTTTGCACACTGTTGCACGTGGCTGCTGAATGCTGACAGGCGCTGGTGTATGCATTCAAGTTGAGTTCCGAAGGATATCGGTTTGACATGACGTCCGAAATTGGCCGCAAAAGTAAACAAGTTAAGGAAAGGTATTATCCTACGTTGAGTGATTTTTCATTGCTTTTTTGGTTCATGTAGTTGTTTTTTCATATTGTGCTTCTTTCTGTTTAAGTTATTTTTGAAAAGAACACACTTGTTGTTTGAGTCATTTGCTACAGGTGATGATTGTTAAGGCGAGATGTACTAGTTCCGTCACAGCAGTGTGGTCAACTGCAGTTGCTGAATGTTTGTCCCTGGCTGTGTGTGTGTGCACCGGACTGGTGCTAGTTTTGTCATGGCGCTGTGGACGACGATTACTAAGTATTTGTATGCATGTGTGTGCTGGCAATGCAGGCTGGCTGATTTGCTGTCGAGAAATCCTCTGATTGACAAGTTCATTGCTGAACTGGGCCAGCTTGATCAACCCAACATTATGTTTAAGGTCTGTTAGCCACTACACTAACATGTTCACTGGAACTGAAGAAATATCCAGTAACTTGTGCATGATTGCACGCACAGTCACTGTGTGACATTGCGGTTATATTAACCACAAACTAACTGTGCGATTGATTGTTTGATAGTAATTGCATTTGTGCCTTCAGTGCTTCAACACTGTTGGTTTGGCATCAGGAAGAGCATCTGGCTTGTAAAAATTGTGTGATGAGGTGTTGGTGTGGTTATCTGTTTGGAGCAAGGTGCACATTATTTGCATGTGGTCCAGCTGATGTCACTGCATCCAAAACCCCATCGTCTCTTGCATCATTTAAATCCAGACTGGTTTTGCCTTTCTGTTGCCAGCTTACCCAGGTTGTCCTGGAAAAGAGGCCGTTAAACGGGTGTAGTAGTAGTAGTACTTGCACGTTTTGTTCTCTGTATGACGAATTTTAAGTTTCACACATTAAAAAAAAGTTTTAATAATAGGGAAAATACGTTTTTAACTTTTAATTAATTTGCTTGGAACATGAGAAAGTGCAAATGTGTGAATGACTACTGGCATGGAGTGGGAGAAAATGTGCACACTGCATGATGATTATTATTATTATTATTATTATTATTATTAAGGACATTTACATAGCGCAAGTTCGCAAGGGCCACAAATGCACTATGTCGGCAGAGATGGCAGTATGGTTACGTAACTGTCTATGTCTCTTGCTATCTACATAACTAATTATCAAGACAGTTAAACAAAAAGCAGACATATATCGCTGGTGTCTGGCGATGTTGTGGATGTGGCTGCTAGGAATGGTTGACTGACGTTCTCTCACTACTCCAGTCTCCCACCAACGACACATCACGTCTGCACCAACTCTATGCAGACATGAGCAGCAAGCTGATTGGTCGACACAGACGCCGCGACTCCGGCACGGATCTATATGGTTCCGATGCACCAGTGCCGTGTGAGCCAGGGCCATTTATGCGCAAGTTCCAAGACAAGTTTACCAAAGATCTGATCGAGCTTTGTGGCGTTGATGGCGAAGCTGTGATGAAACTTTGCAAGGTGAACAACTGGCTTTGTTCATTACGTGAATCTGCTTACTTTGACACACCACGTCTAACAGTTGCATTTAACATTTTCTGCTGCTGCTGCTGCTGGTTCATATTATAGCGAGACAGTGCAATTAACAGTGTTAAGAATTGGTTTCCCCAGTTGAGGATAACTCTAGCATGTACTCCCTAATCTCAATGCTTAAGATGCCGTCAGCAAGGTCATGAGGGCAGTAAACTTTTGCTGTGACAAAATCCTCCGGTTGTTAACTGGAGGTGCCAGCTGATGCAGCGTCGCTGTTGTTGTTGCATTTGCTGTTGTAAGCAGAGCTGTGTTGTTGTGAACTATATTATTCTGCTGCGCTTAATGATGTTACAGTTGGTTTCTGGCAGTTTCTATCAGGAACAGTTTATGGCTTGTTATTGTTTGTGTGGTCAGTATTTCAACAGTGTATCTAGCTATGCACTCGGTAGCCGAGTGGTTAGCATGCTAGACTCAGGTGCAGAAGGGCCTGGGTTCAGATCGCAGCCACGACGCTGTCGGTAACAGTCTTGGGCAAACTGTTCATACCCATCGTGCCTCTGTTCACCAAGCAGCAAAATTGGTAGCAGCCGTCTTAAGGGTTGCGAGGGTAACTGCAAACCTGGCGAAAAATATTGGCAGCCTACCGGCGGGTTTATGACTCACGTCACCTGCAGGCTGACTGCCAAGAACTGGCTGTGGAACCGTACGCTCGGTAATCGAGTACGGGCTGCCTTTACCTTTATTATCTAGCTATGCACAGTGGTCAGCTGTTGTCGTGACTGTGTATGTGTGTCGTTACAGAGCGATAATTCTCATGCAGTGAAGTCGTTCTCTGACAAAGCGAAGAAGTTGCTGAACGTAATGGACAAGTATACCCAGGCACCGAGCACTCTGAAGGAATACAGCGGCTGGCTTTCCTCGTTCCAAGCCAGCCAACATGATCAGCTGCTGGAAATTCCAGGTACAGCTGTTGAATATTTATCTCCTGTGTTGCATTTGGTATGAGCAGCAGATAGTCATTTTGCTGTGTTTTAGTTAGTTGGTTCCATCCAGCGCTTTGAAACTGTTGGCTGGTTGACTGGCAGGACATCCGACATCAGTGAAATCCTGCTTTACACATCCCCATAAGTTCTTGTTTATGGAATCGACCCTCAGATTTGGGGAGCCTTGACAACCCTGAAGTAACTGCAGAAAGAAAGTTCAGTCAAACAGAAACTGCCTGTCGTGCAGTTAGTTGTGTTTTTTGATCTTGTGAGCTCTGTAAACTTTGTCTGTGGTAATATTTTTCATACTGCTGCTAAGACGATGAATCTGTCCATTTTTCACAGTTTTGTTTTAATTTTTTCATTGTTTATAAACTTCTGCTGTGTGTGTGATGTGACTCATGTTTAAGTCAGTACATGGCAGTGTGTAAACCAGTGCTGGAGTATTAAATGACCGTAGCCGCCCTGTGTACACACAGTGTGACGCATGTATAGGTCAGTACACAGGCGTCAGCAAACCAATGGTGGAGTACCACACAACGATATCCAGCTTCAATGACACCGTAAGTTGTCTCTGTTGCATTGGCTTGTTTTAAACATTGCTCTTATTGCTGTTTAACTCAGACACATGTAATTCATGGCGGCACATGTTTATGAACTGACTCGAGTGATTTGATGCACAGTCATATCTTATGACCTTATTTCACTTTACTGTGCAGTCTTTAGATGCATGCACACATTTTTTCAAACCATGAATTTTGTACACTGGCTGTACACTGACTATTCATTTCAGTTGCTGGAATCATCTCTTTGATTGTCTTTGTCATTTGCAAGCCTTCTGTGCTGATGACTTATTTTGTAAGCCAGATGCTCTTGAAGACGACTTCTCCACTACGATGTGATCTTGGTAGAGATGGGAGAATTGATTTGAATGGATTCGCCAGGCTGAATTGAATACAGTCCATCTGCGTCACCAAATCGATGTTATAATTTTTGATTTGGTGCAATCCATGGCGGCAAATCATTCGCCAGGCCCTGAATTGAATACAGTCTGTCTGCTTCACCAAATCGATGTTATAATTTTTGATTTGGTGCAATCCGTGGCGGCAAATGTCCGACTGTAAACTGAGTTGTGTGCCATCTCTAATTGGTTTTCTGTTCTTTTTTCATTTTCACAGTTTCTGGGCTTTGTCTGCATTTTTTCTGCACTTGTTTAAACGTGTTTGTTTCTGTCGCTAGACATTTACGGCAATCTGAGCTCAGACACAGTTCAGTCGTTTGGCTGCAGCGAATCATATCGAGTCGCTTCTGTCGTTGAATTGAATCAGATCATTTTCTTCCATGGTGAATCACTCGTCAGTGCCTTCAATGCTTTGACGCTGTTGGTTGGGCAGCAGGAAGGGCATCCGGCCTGTAAAAACTGAGTGGTGGGGTGCTGGCATGGTTATCTGTCTGGAGCGAGGTGCATACTTGCATACTGCCCAGCTGATGCCACTGCCACTCACTGTCTCTTGCTTCAGTAAAATCCACATTGGTTTTACCTCTCTGGTACCGGCTGACCCGGGTAGTCCCGGACAAGGGGTGTGTCTGTGTGTGTGGGTGAATCGCTCGTCACTGTATTTCAGTAAGTGACGATGTGGCTCGCAGGTGTCGGTGCAGCGCTCAATTCGTCGTCCAAAGCGCCTCACAGTGCGAGGCAACGACGAGAAAGACTACCGTTACCTGGTGAAGTGCGGCGAGGACCTGCGCCAGGACGAACGCATCATGCAACTACTCACACTGATGAACCACGTCTACTCACGGCATGCCACCTGCAGACAGAGGCATCTCCGCCTCCGTACCTACCACGTTGTACCAATGACTACCAGGTTAGTTAGTCAGTTAGTTACCACTAACTACCTTCAGTGCTTTAAAACTGTTGGTTGGGCATCAGGAAGGACCTGTAAAAATTGAGTGATGAGGTGTTGGTGTGGTTATCTGTCTGGAGCGAGGTGCATATTGTTTCCATATGGTACAGTTGATGCCACTGCATCCCAAAACCCCATTATCTTTTGCCTCATTTAAATTCAGACCATTTTTACCTTTCTGGTACCTTCTTACCCAGGTTGTCCTGGAAAAGAGGCCGTTTAAAGTCTAGTAGTAGTTTGTTACCACTAGAAGCTTGTGAAATAAGTTGTCCTTTATTGTTGACAGACAACATTGATATGTTTGTTGATTTTATGTTCATTTCTTGATGCGAATAAATAATAATAATAATAGCTAATACAGGTTTGGGTGGTGTACGGCCTTTAAGGCAGATGTGCTCAAGTCTCGGATGGGAAAAGTTTGGATGTTTTCCTGAAAGTTTGCTGTGGAAAGTTTGGACATTGTTGCTTTTGATTGAATACAGTTACTGATGCCAGAACCAGCAGTGTCTTATTGTAAACGAAATAAACTGGAAATAGTTTGAATTTGTTATGTGCCTATGTTGAGTTTATCAGTCAACTTTACTACATGCTGTGATTAAGTGCGTCGATGAGATTTTGCCATGAACATAGGAGTTTGTTCCTGGCCGCGTGTAGACTTGGTGTGATAGAGTGGATGGACAAGACTGCACCACTCAAAGAACTGCTGACAGACACACTAACGGAAGCCGAACAGAAATACATCCAGTGAGCTATGACTCTTGATTTTTTTATTTAATTTTTTTTTAAATATCTTTTGACTGATTTGTTGGTTTCGGTCTCATATGGTCTCTGAGAACTGTTTAAAGTTGACTGAATATGTTTCTTTGCAAGAGTGTTTTTGTCAGCTGTTATTTTGTTGTGAGATATGAAACTGTCATATATTCTCTGTGTAGGACTTGTTTTAATTGCCCTTGACAAACCAGCACGTGATTGGTTGTGTGTGTGTGATGACGTCACAGGTCACATGACCCACGCGAGGCTCACGCCAAGTTGATGGGCTGCACCAGAGAGACGTACTACAAGGCACTGCAGCTGAGTCGATCTGAAGTGGTGACTGCGCTGAGGAAACTGGAAAACCTCCACCCAGCTGATCTGCTCCGGTACGTATCTACCCTGTGTCCCCCAAAAACGTGCACCTTTTTATTTTTTGAATAACTGTGTCAAAAATTAACTGATGTTAATAATTTTTGGAATGTTAAATCCTGAGTTCACTGAGTTATTCAAAAAATAAAAGGTGGACGTTATTTGGGACACAGTGTATACTGACACTCGGCATCCAAAACCTCCACCCGGCTGATCTGCTGCAGTAATTATCTGCCGACACTTGGCATCTCTGTCTCTGTGGTCACTTCGGCGTGTCATCTTAGTTATACCAAGCCACGATTCACTGAGCACACACTTACATGTACACGCTCAGTTTCTGTGTAATGGATCTTTTTTCAAGAGCTGACTCCCTCAACAGAGAAACTTTGGTTATAATTGCATCAGGCTTCTTACGGACTAGCTGCCCTTGCTTCCTTTCCCCAGCCTGCAGGTTTTTGCCAATTTTAGATAGCTACTTGATTTAGCCAGTTGTATTTTCTGGAAAATGTTAATGCTATGGCAGAATTATTTACTGTCATATTTTCTGAGTCAGCCAGTTAACTGGTTTTAATATTACTAGGTACATATCATTCTTAGACATCAGTACATCATATGCTTACTTCAGTTGTCTACATTATGCTGTGATTATTCATTGCATATGTTAGAGCAATATATCGACAGAAAGTTCTTCGCCTGTGCACTTCACGGAAATAGTTCATTACGAGATCAGGATTTGTTTTTATTGTCAAATCAGGAAATTAGAACTGTGGATTGTAGACAGCTTAAAACATCCTGACGACACTGTCGGTGTTGCTGTGACGTCATAGCAGCAGTGACGTCATAGCAACAGCAACATCGAGCCTTGTAGGCACGAGCAGAGAGCGTTGAAGGCACACGAGCATTGCAGAGGGAGTAGAGCGTGCAGTGTGCTAAGTCCATCAAAGCTCCTAGTATGAAACTAAGATTTGATTACGTGAGCCTGGTGAAACCGTTCGCACCTGTGTCATTGTGTTCTGTGCGGCGTCTAGTCATGTGTATCGAGGTTTTTGCATGTGAGCAGTGAAGTGTTCTATCGACTACGTCCGGAGTCTGCGTCAACACACGCCCAGCTGAGCGTTTGTATGTCACTACATGAGCATGCTGAAGCTATAGACGGCTGTGTTGTGTTGTGTAGTCGTGTGTATCGACGTCTGAGTGCCAGCAGTGAAGCGTTCTATCGACTTCGTCACGAGTTTGCCGTGACACACGCCCAGCTCTGCATCAGTCACTATGTGCTCGGCATTGGAGACAGGCATCTGTCAAACTTCATGATTGATCTGCACACTGGCGCTGTCGTTGGCATCGACTTTGGACACGCCTTCGGCTCTGCCACACAGGTCACACAACCGCCGCTTCTGCTGCTGTGTTTGTGTTTATCTTCAGTCTTGTATAACTGTCTCATTTCTAACACCAACATTGTTCAAGGTGCAATCTGCGGTATAGATTACTCAAGGGGCAGTTTTGATGTTTTTTGCCTTGTGTTGGTGACATGCTGCACCCATGGGGGTGAAATTTCGCGTGGAAGAGTCAACTGAATTGCAAATCTCGAATGAAATTTTTAAGTGAAATCTGAAATCTTTCCAAAAATGGGTGTAAATCATGTAGCCGAATCTCAAATCCGCATTTGGCTTGGAAGTGTCAGCCTTTCATTGATTCCTCCATGCCAAATTTCACCCTTATCGGTGCAGCGGTGGACTGTAGGGCCCTAATTGTATTGTGTTGTGTCATAAATTGATGGTGTTTGCGTTGCTGTGTAGTTTCTGTCGATCCCGGAGCTTGTGCCATTCCGCCTGACACGTCAGCTGCGCGAGGTGATGCGGCCGATGCGTGAGCAAGGACTGATGACTAGCGTAATGAGGCATTCACTGGAGGCACTGAGGTCCAGCGGCGACCTACTGGTGACCACCATGTCAGTGTTCATCAAAGAACCCTCACTCGAATGGCAGGTCTGACTCTCTTGTATTCTCAGGCGGCATCGGCTTCCGTTGACCAGTTTCATAATGCCTCTGATCGTCAGACAGATGGGACGTTGTGTTTTGGGGTTTTCCACCCATCAGTCTGTGTGTGCCAGTGATGGGCAAAACTGAAGTTGAATCTTTAACTCGAATCTCAGATTTTCCCAAAAATGGATTTAAATTCTTTAGCCAAATCTCAAATTCCCATTTTTCAGATCTCAAATCTTTCTGGGTCATATCTCAAGTCGGTCTTTTGAGTCTAATCTTTGCAGTTCAAATCGAATCTCCAAATGTGCTCAGATCGAAATTTAAATTCAAATTGCGATTGGGACTTGCCCATCACTGGCGTGTGCATACATATGTACGTACGTGCGTCCTTGCTTCGTTGGAGGCATGCCTGGGTTCTCCGACTGGCTTATCATCGACTTCTAGTTTGTCATTTGTTCAGAGATGACTGCTGTGAGATGCGTGCTCAGAGAAGCCAGCATGCTACTGCTGCTGTGTTAGACTACTGTCAGTATCGTGTTTGCACGTGTGGGTCCTGGCGTGACGTCGTCTGACCAGTATTGGCGTGGGACGGTCCAGACTGTTTGATTTGTAGTGAACAGGTGCCTAGTAACTGTGCTTCCTGATGGTGGTCTGCAGACTGAGTGTGTGTCTGTCTGTCTGTCTGTCTGTCTGTCTGTCTGTATGTCTGTCTGTCTGTCTGTCTGTCTGTATGTCTGTGTGTCTGCGTGTGGCAGCACAACGCTGAGAAGCAGCGACGTGAGACGGGCGTCACGTCATCACCGGATTCAGGTGAGAGTTGTCACTTGTCTCGGTCATTCAGTCGCTACAGTTCAGCCACAGTTAGGCTCAAACTGCACTTAAGATCAGTGCACGAAGTTGCTCATTTTTGAGAACTTATTTGTACTGTAGTTCGATTTTAACAGCAACTGCATCAGTGTTTGTTTCGTCCATAATTTCCCCGATGATCCAGAAAAATCACATCATAGGCGTGAGGCGTGTATGCCCCGTATCCTGAAGTGACCCGGGAAATATTCATAAGTGTTATCTCATTGTCATTAAATTTTAAATAACAGTGAGATTAATTACTATAGTCAACTAATTTCAGGTTTAAATTTTAGTATATCTTGTTGCATCTAATTTCTCCTTTTTGTGTGTGTTTCTATAGCCTTCAGTGCTTTGACGCTGTTGGTTGGGCGGCAGGAAGGGCATCCGGCCTGTAAAAAAACAGAGTGGTGGGGTACTGGCATGGTTATCTGTCTGGAGCGAGGTGCAGACTTGCATATGGCC
>Ga0126330_10000162_pt1 | contig 15718 bp, 3 predicted proteins | sample InaspJWI91metaG_FD_97004 | JGI IMG/M metagenome (GOLD analysis project Ga0126330, IMG submission 97004) | Marine gutless worms symbiont microbial communities from Oahu, Hawaii - Inanidrilus sp. 2 OAHU.JWI-91 metaG | ecosystem: Host-associated > Annelida > Digestive system > Unclassified | place...
CAGTGGTGTATTGCTAAAAATGGAGGTGGGTATACGCAAAGGGGCGTGGCAAAGGGCTTGAAGGTACCCTGCTTATTTATGATCACTGAGGTGAGTATACGCTGTCAAAAAAAACCCGGAGGTTTGTATACGCCGTATACCCGAGTATACCCCCCCCAATACACCACTGTCTACAGCAGTTTGATATTTGTTGATAATAAACACACATTAATTTGCCTATTAACGTAACAACCATTAGTAACAGTTTCTGTCTGTAATACACAAGTTATTCAACTTATCTGGTGAGATCAGCATCTTTGAGGACAAAAGTGCAATGCGAATGGGGCGCATGAAACAATCACCAGCTTGGCTGTAACTTTGCCAAATGTTCACCAATTTTAAATATTCTTTCACCAGCAGATTGAGTAATAAATGTGTAGTAAAGTAAGTCATCATTCCTTAAATGCTTGGCTATACTACCTTGTGATTTATCATTAATTACAATGCATATTTCAGACTGATGCCATTTTTCTGACATTCGTATTTCACAAGGTAGTGTAGCGACATGATTAAGGCGTGGTGGAATACTTCAGCAAATATTTGTTGCAAATTTACTGCCGAGTCCGTCAGTAAAAAAAGTTTGAAAATCGGTTAATATTTGGTGAAGTTATGGGCAAGAGTTTGGTGTCTTGTTTTTTACTCACAGTGTATATTGAAAATTTACTCTGAGTTTGACCCAACTTTGACAGCAAAAAAATTGAAATGATGACCAACATGCGTTCGGCGAAGCTGCGGACGAGAGTCGGGTATATTGTTTTTTTTGACTCACCGTTACCGTATATATCTTGACCGTTTTTTCGTGAATTTGTTACACCTGAAGTGTACTTTACATAACATTTGACATCATGCAGACGATGCACGATGGTAAATGCGACGTTCAAGTATAAAATATTTTGGTTGTAGAACAAGATACACAATGTCTGTGACATCACGATCAGCTCATACCACTCTCTTTGGTTTGGAGCTCTTGGTCAGCTTCTTGGCTATCACACTGGCGTCTCACTTTCGCGGTGGTTTGGTACATTTGAAGACAGTGGGGCCAATCAGTCCAACGGCTAGTGTTACCATCGACGTCACTCAGAGATACGGTTGGCGTCGGTCGTATGGACATAATACATACTGCGATTCTTCAACAATTGACAGTGGGACGATTATTGCTAATGTTGGGTCTATCTCATGTAGAGTCGGATGTTTTGGCAGTCTGAGTGTTGGAATTTACTGCACGGATTATAGCATCGTTGGCGATTGGAGCGTTGGCGAAAGGACACAGAGATTAAGCGTGCCTTATCTGCCTTCTTCGCCTGTTATGGAGGCATCTTTTGCGAGCGCAGCGTGGATAGACAATTTAGTTGTAGGCGGAGGAAGTAGCTGGGAAGTTAGAGTCAGATTAAACGTGAATGCTACGCTGGAAAAGAGAACAGAAAACGCATCGCCAGAGACAAAGACGGCTCCGATAGTAAATCTGTTGTATGGATGCAATCACACGATAACAATTCCAGTTGATGACGCTGATGGTGACGATGTCAGATGTAGATGGGCTGAGTCCAGACTGGGGGAATGTGGGGGTGTGTGTCGGGCATTTCCAGGTGCAGTTCTTAATGAACGTGATTGCACGCTGTTCTACAGCGCTACAGGAACTGTTGGTTTGTACGTCGTAGCCATTCAAATTGAGGATTTCTATTCTACTGCCGATACCGTACCGTTCAGCAGCGTACCTTTGCAGTTCATTGTAAACGTGTACGAGTCGTCATTTGACAATGCTTCTTGCTATGGCAAACCGACGTTTTCATGGCCGACAAGGCGCGACGGTGCTTGCGTCGCAATCCCGTTTAACACCACGTTCGACGAATCCATCATAGCTAAAAGCGAAGGTCAAGAGATCCAAGACATAGCAACCCAGTCACCGTCAGGAGTGAGAAAATCTGACTTGGGTATGGGGCCGGGTACAAACAACTGGCATGTTAACATTACGTGGACTCCCCTTCTTTCGCAAACTGGAAACAATATTTTCTGTTTTACAGCTGTTGACATTACTGGCGCCAATTCGGATCAGAATTGTATCATATTTGCAGTAGGTACATACCCACCTGCTGTGAAAAACGGATCTTTGTTTCCAACTGATAAGGTGTATGCAAACAACAATAACTGGAGATTCGAATTCGACCGTCAATTTGTTAGACCGAAACGATCGGCGTACATCAAATTTTACGATGACATGGACACAGAAGTTTTTACAATCGATACTGCCACGAACACAAATGTCAAATTTCCAACATCGCCGACAAATTTCACTTTGATATTTATGACTACATACACATTTAACGAAAAAGCTACTTACTATATTATAATTGATCACGGTATAGCACTTGGGACAGACGCCTGTGGTCCCGAGTCAGTTGGAGTGTTTGATCCGTACTATTGGCGATTTGTGATAAAAGACGATACACCGCCAGTGCTGACTTTTATGCCGTACAAGATGTATTCAGGCGGAAGCATTGTCATTAGTTGGACTTTTGACGAACCTGCATATAGTACATGCCTCGTGCAAGGTCCACTAAGCAGTTTCAGCGTAACGTGCAATGATTCGTTGTCGCTGTTTAACTTAACCGAAGGAGATTTTACGTTGTTCGTTCAAGCAACAAATGTCGACGGCAAAGCTAAGCAGTACCAGACAAGTTGGTATGTCGACCTGAAGGCACCTTTTGTGGCAATAACTTCCAAGCCATTACTGATTACAAACAAACCGTCGGCAGTCTTCACAATGACGTGTTCAGATCGATCGCCTTGTCAACTGTGGTGCGCCGAAAACTCGCTGAGCCAAACTGAACTGACGTTTGTGAATTGTTCGTCCTCGTACACATCATCTGCTCTTAGTGACGATGTGTGGGCATTCACAGTTTACGGTGTTGATGGCGTAGGCAATACTGGTGAACGGGTAACGTACACCTGGACCGTCGATACCATTGCTCCAACAATTTTACCACTCACAGACATAACGATAGCTTGCGGAAGTCCGTACGACCCGTCGAGAACAGGAATTCCGACATATTCGGACAATACTGATCAGTCACCACTGGCAAGCTACAACGACACTCTGGGGACCGGCTGTCAGACTATTCGCACATGGACAGTGGCAGATCATGCCGGGAACACTGCCAACATTACACAAATCATATCGTTTACGAACGTCATTGCTCCATCTGTTTCCGGAGATGAAGAGCTATTCGTGCCGTGTGGCGAGACCGAGAAACTGACGTCGCCTGATTATGTAGTGAAGACTCTTAATGTCACGAGCCCATGTGGAAGGGATGTTACAGTGGATTACACTAATTCGAGGCCAATTACAGAATGTGGCATTACAGTAACACGACAATGGATAATCGTTGATGACTGCAACAGTGTCACTTACTTTCCTCAAGTCATACACGTTCTGTTTCAGACTTCTCCAGACTTTCCAGCCAATGGACAAATGTATGTAAGTCTCTATCCGACGTTAGGGTGGCCGACGTATCCTCAGTCACAAGGCTACAATGTATATGTTTGGCAATACGGTACCAGCGAACAAACGACACCAACGTCGTTCGTCCCAATATGGAGACGAACATACACTATCACCGATGCATTGCCACCAAATACAAGATTTTTGTGGAAAATCGGTTACATTGTTCCATTCAATAACGGTACACGAGAAATTCCGAGCCCAACATGGGGATTTCAAACTGAGAGTTATGCAGACCTTTCGTTGATAAGTGTGAGAGTTCCACCAACGGCATTTTCAGGGTCGCCTTTGTCAGTAACGTGGGTAGTGGCGAATATTGGGAACGTAAGTACAAGTCAGTCGACTTTTCGCTACTACGACGCCATCTACTTGAGTAGGTCGTCCGATTTTGGCGATGCATACCTGGCAACTCAGGCCCTTCAGCAAAGGTATGTAGATCCGCATGACGGATACACGTTCAGCTACGACGTCAACCTACAACCGTCAGATATTGGCAGTTTTTACGTGTTTGTTGTCGTCGATAGGTTTCAAAGTATTGCAGATTTTTCCACTTCTAACAATCGTCTTTTAGCAGACCAACCGGTGCAGGTGAAATTAACTCCACCTCCAAACTTACAGGTAAAGTCAGCGAACATAGTTGGTTTCATATGGTCGGGACAGAAAACAGCAGTAAAGATAACCGTTGAAAATTCTGGACTTGGCATCACACAGGCTGCATATTGGTACGATCGACTTCTTTTGTCTGTCGATGACGAACGAAGCAGAGAGGATCGCGTCCTAACGACTACTGTTCACAACGGAGCACTGGCTTCGGGTCAGCGATACATGTCATCAGTTGATGTGACAATACCAAACGCTGTCCACGGAGACTACTACATCATTGTTAGCACAGATATTTATGATCATGTATTTGAACACACTGATAATAACGACAACGATTTCGCGTTGAAAATTTCAATTACATTGTCCCCGTATCCGGACTTAATTGTGTCAAACATTACTGTTCCAGCCAGTGTGACGACTGGTGATACTCTTCGTGTTTTTGCTGTCATTAGAAACGCTGGCTCCGGAGAACCGTTTGAATACTCGTGGAAAGACGGGTTGACTATTGCATCTATTACAACAGGCGTGAGCATTTTTTCTGCGACGAATCAATATATTCCAGGCAGAACGCCGTTCGCACCAGATAGCACTTACGTGTCCTTGTTCGAATATACAATTCCTCCAAATGCGTTAAGTGGAGAATACAATGTCACTATATCGGCAGACGTTTTAAACCTCGTATTTGAGTTCCAGTCTAATGACAATAACCAGGAAACTGTAGTGACGAGAATAAATCAGGTACTTCCTGATTTGACTTTAGGCGCAAGTGCAGCAATAGTCATTGAGAACGGCACAGGAAACTACCTAACAATGAACATCTCAATATTGAACAACGGTCCTGGAAGACCACAAATCCCATACTGGGAAAACTCAGTCGTATTATCGTCTTTGCAAACAACAATTCATCTTGCGTCGTTCTTATCATCAAATATTTTCTTTCATGATCGCCTTGACTCGAATTTAACGATGCATATATCGCCAACTATTGTTGGTGCATTCGATATTTATCTATCAATTGACTCGAGAAATCAAGTGCTTGAAGTCGACGAAAGTAACAATAATATGCGAATTGAACGTGTGGTTTTCCAAGAACGAGTTCCAGATCTTGCTGTTACAAGTATTAACAGTACTAATTCTGCGAAATCAGGAGCAGTGATTGATGTCGAATGGACTGTAGAGAATGTCGGAAATCTGGCAAGTAGGCGCCAGCTATCGTGGTCCGATGAAATAACGTTAACGGCTGAATCCGGTGTAACAGTTTCCTTGTCACGCATGACCATTTCACTTTTGGACGACTTGCATCCACAGCAAAGCTATGAACGGCAAGTCAACGTGACAATTCCCAGCTATATTGCCGGAGTATTTAGACTGGGAGTAACAACTGCTTTGTACGCGAGCAGAAACGCGGGTATGGAGCTTAACCATGGCAACAACTACAGAGAAGCGCCGTTAGCAATCAGCACGCCACCGTCGCCGGACTTTAAACCCACTTCCTGCAGCTACGAAATCAGTTCGCAGTTTGATTCGAGATTTCTCAGTGTAGCCTGTACGGTTATGAACTTGGGCAACAGCATGGACAAACCCATGAACTGGACAGATCGAATATCTCTGGTAAATGCTGATGGAAGTGCAGTGCTCACCGCCTATGTTACAGGTGTCAGGAAACTGTCGTTTGGAGACACGTACTCGAGTTTCGCGACGTTGGTCATAAACCCGACTCTATATGGGTATTTTCAAATTTCAGTTCAAGTTGACTCGTCACAGAACGTTACTGAAGTCGGCGGGGAAAACAACAATGAACTCCTAGTATCCTCCGTTGTATCCATTCCACCTGGACCATTGCCGTGGCTCTCAGTTTCGATCGAACCTGTCAAACAGACGACCTTTCAGAGCGGTGAAACGTTGTTGATAAACTGTTCGGTTACAAACACAGGTGAAGCAGATTTGTCTTTATCAACATGGACAGATGCATTGTTTCTGTTTTTTATGCCAGGTGCAACCAAACAACAGGTGATTCTGTCTGGATTTCTGATAAGTTCAATTATCACCAATTATCAGTTGAAGATAGGCGCTTCGTACAGTGCAATGTTTCGCGGTGTATTGCCTTATTCTATTCGTGGCGCACTGTACGTGTATGTTGTGACTGATATCAATGATCGTTTGCCATTAAGAGCAGCGCTAAGCGACAGAGCAACTTACCTGAACACAACAATTGATGTACAACCGGGACCACTTCCAGACTTAGAGGTCTCGCTAACAGGGAACGCAAGCACGATACAGGTTCAGTCGGGCCAGACATACGAATTACAGTTCATTGTTACCAATACAGGCAACGCCAGCGCTTCCGGGATTTGGTATGACTCTGTTTACCTAAGTCAAGACAAAGTCATTGATCCATTTGATCTAGCACTAAAGACGACAGTAAGACATCGTGCACTGGACAAAGAAGAAAGCTATACACAGAAGTTGTCGTTCATAGTGCCGTTCGATTTGCCGGCTGCGACGTATTACTTTATAGCTACGGCTAACGTACGCAAAGAAGTTTTCGAGTCATCATTCGATAATAACGATCAATATCAGTTGACTGAAATTGTAATTCTTCCGGCTGTTGATCTGGTAGTAACGAATGTCACCAGCTCAGCTACTAATGCTACGTATTTGGACGATGTCAATTTCCAGTGGATCGTTGCAAATAACGGGAGCAAAGCCACTTTCGGACACAAATGTGATTCAGTCTATTTATCTGCCGACGACGTGTGGCAAATAAGTGACGTCACTGTAGTTCAGCCTCGTTGCGGCTCTTTCCATCTTGATCAGATAGGCTCTGCTTCCGATTCCTCTACGTACAGCAGTACTGCAAGAATTCCACCTGTAGCTAAAGGCTTCTATAAGAGCATTGTTCGAACAAGAAGCAATGTTAAAGATTACAATTTACTGAATAATATCGGTGTCAGTTTGCTCAGCATGTCCGTGAACCCTCCAACAATTGCCCTGGGCGAAAACAAAACATACAACTTCAAAACAAATGATGCAATGACGTTTGAGTTGACGAACATTCCGGTTGGAATTGGACTAATAGTCAGGTTGAACACATTGTACGAGTTAGCCTATCACGGCTTGTTCATCAAAACAAACAGCCCGCCAGCGAGCAATGACTATGATGTTGCCTATAAGCATACGGGAACTACACAGCAAACGGTTTATGTACCTTACACAAAATCCGGAGATTATTACTTGTTAGTAGAAAGTGCCAGCTCAGTTTTTCAGCAATCCTATCAGGTTGCAATTTCAGTTAAGGAGGCAAAGTTTGAAGTGACAAGTGTATACCCAGCGCTTTTGGCCAAAGGTGCCACAGTGACTATCCGGATATCAGGCACTCTCTTTGGCAGGAAACTAAAAGCGTTCTTAGCGAATGAGTCCGCAGTAGAAACCGGAGCGACTAAGGTTTATCGATACACATCCGAGGAGGCGTACGCTACGTTTAATTCTCGTGATTTATCGGTCGGAACTTATGCTGTACTCTTGCAAGACATTGGTCGCAATCGTAGCTATGAGCTTAAAAATGCTGTGGTCGTGTCCGGACTAGCGACTGCTGGAAAACTTCAAGTCAATATTTTAACGCCTCGAGCTCTTCGACCGGGAGAACCAGGTATCGTAGATGTGAAGGTAGACAATACAGGCTATTCTGATGTAGTCTTGCCGCTGTTATTACTTCGAGCTGATCAAAATATTAAACTGCTCTCAACTCAATCAGACGTAGGCGTCTTGCCAACAGAGAATATTCTATTTTTTCCTTTACTCGAAGATCGTCCGCCGTCAATTTTGCTACCAAAATCTACTGCAGTGTACTCGTTCCGTGCGATCCCGGATGACGTAGGTTTTGTAGGAAATGTACTTGTGTCTCTCTATATTGTGAGCGACGAACTGGTACTGTCGACTCTTTCGCAATCTAAAATGGACTATAAACCAGTGAGTGTCCCAGGTGACGTCTGGGATATTGTGTGGGATAACGTCGAGCAGTGCTTCGGCAACAGTCCGACGAAATTGCTGCGAGCTATCAATGGTCTCTTTACCCAGCATTACGCTGCCGTGAGTCCAGTTGACAGTCTTATCGGTCACGTCGTCGGTGTTGCAGATGGAGCAGTACCGTCTCTAGTTCTGTCCGAATCGGTCGATATCGAAGACCGTACACATTCGTTTGCACTCGTTCTGAGAATTGAACGCACCTACACTAACCAACTTACTGTACGCAGAACAGATGGACTCTTTGGAAGAGGTTGGACTTCACCGATGCTGGAAATGACAGTTAGAGTATTGGAAAACAGTGTTCGTCTCGTGAAACAACGACAAGAATTCATTTTCATTAACGTGGATGATATCAATTTGTTTTCCAGTAGTCGTTTACCCAACGATCGTATTAGAATAAACAGTACAGCAGTAATATATTGCTCAGAGGGCGTTTCATACATTTTTGACACAAATTCTGGCTTGCTAAGGCAAATTACAGAAGAAATCCGGGCGGAAATTATTAGTATAGGCTACGGCGTGAACAATATGCCGGTCCAGTTAACCCATCACTTAAGCGGTAACACGATAAACGTTGTGTACGGCGACGATGGCTTTATTTCCAGCACCGAACTATCACAATCAGGAGATGTCTTGTCGCAAGTATATTACAGTTACAATGATGACGGATATTTGATAAGAGTAGCCGGTGACAGCGTTACTGAATATGAATACACAGCAGACGGCGACCTTGGTTTGATTATTCAAGATCAGCTACGAACAGTAATCGCCTATGACGCAATGTATCTCGTGGTGCAGGCTGTTGATTACATTGGAGAAGATGTCCTCCAGGTCCTTCAGATTGGTCGTTACTGCGATGGAAGCATCGAGAGTACGGTTTTGCCTCGGAACCTGTCGTCATTGTTTGTGTTTGGCCTCGGTGGAGAACTAATAGAAACTTCTGTAGATGATGGTTTGCCAGTCAACATCCAGCGTGATAACGTTAGAGATAAATTATACGTCACTGTCGGAGACGAGGTGAAACAAACTCACTCGTTCGATCGTAGTTCGCTAACGTACTCCGTAGCAAACGCCAACGATGAAAAGCTGGTAGTCAAATTGCGACCAGATGGCAGGGTAGGAAGCATAGGCGACGCACAGTCGGCCTACTACGATGCAACATATTCAGGTGGTCTGGTATCTGCAGTTAGCTTCAGAGACGGAAGACAGCAGAAATTCACGTATAACGATCAGGGACAGCGCACATCTGTCACTCTGCGAGACGAATCTAAAGTAGCATATAGATATGACGACAATCAGTACATTAGTGTCCTTCAGACATTGTCCGGACGTTATGATTACAGCTATAACTCTGATGGCTTGCTGACCTCTGTGACATCGCCAGAGAGCGGCACAACCACGTTGGCATATAACAGTCAGGGACTACCAGTTTCAGTTGTATATCCTGATGGAACGTCGCTCAAATACACATACAACGAATGTGGCCTACGAAGTTCACTTACTTCGAATACGGGCTACAACTGCAGTTACCTGTACGACGGTTTGTGTCGACTATCCAAAGTTGTCGATGGCAGCGGTTCAGTTGCTGCGGCATACGAATATGGACAACATTCGCTGAAGAAGCAACTTGGTAATGGTATGTACACAGAATATACATACGAAAAGGGATCATATCGGTTACAGCAGTTGCAGAATTTCTTTCCAAATGGTAGTTTAATGTCATATTATTCATACGTGTATGATGAATGGGGATACCGCGTTGAGACTGAAACACATGAAGGTGTTTGGAAATATCGATATGATGCTATGGGTCAGCTAATTGAATGGCAGTCTCCTTTCAGCGACGTGTATGAAAATATTGAATACAGCTCTAACTTAAACCGCAAGTCTAAACGAACTGTAACTGACAAAGCATTTTATATTACGAATTCCCTTTACCAATATACTAAGTATGGGAATTCTGAAAATTTCACTTACGATCTGAATGGAAATTTGCTCAGAAAATCAAAAAGTAACGGAACAGGAGTGTATGTCGAAGAGTTTGCTTATGATCAGCTAGGTCACTGCACAAGTATTACAACAGAACAGTTGGCTTGCCAGTATCAACATAATGTGTTTGGAGCAGTTTCAAGTAAAAACTGTTCAAATGGCTACTACACAAAGTATTTGGTTGATCCGTTTGGAACATACGGAACAACTGTGTTGTCAGAACAAACTACATCTGGCCAGAAGGTGATGTATTACGGGCAAGAGCATGGGCTTGTAGCCACGATGGACTTAGCTGATCCCAGTGATGTTGTATTTTATATATTCGACGGCGATGGCTCAACAATACAGACAGCAAGACAAACGGGAGAAATTCTTACGAGTTACGTCTATGATCCATTTGGACGTTTACTGTCAAGGTCTACAAATGATGTCAACATGTTTAGATTTCTTGGCCAATATGGCATTCTAATAGTGTCCGAGACCGCAAACATTGTTCTTGTTCGAAATCGTCTCTACGATTCCGAACATGGCAGATTTATATTACCAGATCCAACCGGAGTGTTTGGGAGTCCTACAAATCCATATAGTTATGCAAATAACAATCCGTTGACATTCAAAGACACCAATGGGCAGGTCTTCTTTATTCCGGTGGTGGTCGCTGCAGGAAAAGTTTTGCTTCCGGTGTTGGTGACTGCAGGAAAGGTGGTGCTGGTTCGTGCAGCTAAAGGAGCTGCGAAATCAGCCGCTGAAGCAGCTGCTTTACACTTTTATAAACTGGCTCTTTCCGGAGATGAGTTTAACTGGAGAAAATTTGCCAAAGAAACACTCACAAGTGCAGCGAGGGGCGCAATCTCGTCAACGAATCCGTTCAAATCTCCTGAGAGTAAGTTCCTCTTTAGCTTTGGTGCAACTCTTCTTACTGGGGGAAGCTTACTGGATGCTTTGGAAAGTGGAGCTGTTAATTTTATACCTGAAGAACTTAGTCAACTTTATGCCTTAAATCGAGCTAATATTGACGTGATTGTCTCAAAGTTGTTTGAGAAAAACGGACTTACTGATCTGCTATCAGACAGCTTTATGCGATGGGTCAGATCCATAGATCCGAATGAAATAACTGGGCCTGTCGGCTATGGTGATGCCAATTATATTTCTGCTGACCAAAGCCTGCTTTACAAAATCGAATTTGAAAATAATCCAAATGCCACGGCCCCGGCTCAGAAAGTTATCATCCGTTGTCCAATAGACTCGAACCTCGAACTTGGAACTTTTAAGGTAGGCTTGGTTACATTTGATGTATACGAAAATGACTTCGGATTTAGAAGTTCTCGTGTTCTGAACCACAACATAGATGCAAGAGAGAAAACAGGAACCTTTGTACAAGTGCAGGTGTCAATTGATGCTGTAAACAATGAAGCAGTTTGGCTACTGCAGTCCCTTGATCCATTGACTGGTCTGCCCCCCACTAATCCTCTGATCGGATTTCTGCCGCCGAACAATGGAACAAACGGTCAGGGCTATGTAACCTTCAGCATTGATCTTAAGAGAAGCGTTCAGTCGCTAACAAAGATAACAGAAAATGCCACTATAGTGTTTGATGAAAATCCACATCTTGATACGTCGACCATTTTCCATACTCTTGACAAAACAGCTGGCACTGTTTCCATCAATGCGTCCACGCTGTTCGGTGGCGTTTTATTCAATCTTGTGACAGAAGACATAGGCTCTGGCGTAAAGTCAGTGGATCTCTACCTGATAGTCGACGGATCTGCGGAGCTAATTAACTCAGATATCAATCAGTCAGTGGTCATCCTCGAATTGACTGAAAACGTTCTGCACACCATCATTGGGGTGGCCACGGACTACGTCGGCAACTCTGGAACACTAGGTGTTTGGGGGTCGGTTGACGTCTACATACCGATCGACTGTCCGGCGAACTGTTCTGGTCGAGGTCAGTGTGGGTCTGGCGGTGTGTGTATCTGTGACTCGGGCTACGGAGGTTACAACTGCAGTCTGAATGTGACGGAGTCTTGCGAGCCGCCAATCCTCGAGATCTCGCACAGCGACTCGGTCCAGAATGACTCGCTTATTGTGTTCATCAGCGCCAGATCTTCCTACCCGGCGTCTGCAACAAGTCTATCGGTGAAAATTTTATGCGAACCGAATGACACCGCTATCAGCAAAGGACGACGGCAATCGGACGGCACCTATCTTGATGAAGCCGACTTCGGCAACGTAGAGTTTTCTACACCCAGCTGGTTTCACGGACTCCTCGTGTGTAATATACGAACTACCGTTGTCGACGTCTGCGGGACGAATGTCAGGGCGGTACTGCTGACTGCACACGTGGTTGCTCCTGCAGGTCACACTACTGTCAAAACCGACACTGAAAGCGCGACAGCGGCTGCTACGGCCCCTACCATGACACCGGTCACATCTTTGACCGGTTCTGTTCCGCAGTCACCGGGTGTAAGTGTATGGGCAGGCAGTACGACTGCAACAGTTGACGATCGTACATCGCACCGGTTTGTACCCACCGCTGACATGACTGTCAGCAAGATTGCCATTACCCAGCTATCTACCGTGACACCAGTAACATCTTTGACCGATTATATCTCTCAGTCGCCAGGTGTAACTGCAACGCCGACAGTTGATGGTCGTACAGACCGGATGTTGTCGACTTTCGACGTAACTGTTACTGAAGTTGTCGTTACACAAGTGTCTGGCGTTAGCAAAGGGACAACTGCCGCCTCTATCTGGAATACGTGGTCAAGCTGGACTTCATGTTCCAGGTCATGCGATACTGGTATTCAAGAACGCACCCGTCAGTGCTTGTTGCCATCTCCAGCTGACTGCGGTCCAGGCAGTACTGATCAAAGATTCTGCCAGACATCGCCTTGCCCAGGTAGGCAGATAGATGATAAACATATTTAATATTGTTTGTGCTTTTTAACTATAACACTTTTCGTAGGTCTGTCATCGTAATCTATCGGTAATTATCGAGTTACATTTTAAATATGCCAGTTCTCACTAGCCATCAGAGAGTAAGATTAAAGTGTGATGCTTACGGTCATATGACGTTTGGATTTCATATATTTCAGCATGATGCAATTTAAGTTTGATCAAAAGTTGACAATTACAAGTACAAGTCAATGACATAGATATGCATGCTGACGCAGAATGGGCGTCTTTGTAGCCAGTAAGCCGTAAAAAATGTGAATCAACAATGGTGGATTTTAAAAAAACCGCCGCAATTTAGAAAACTGTTATCTTTTTTATCTGCACAATCTAAGCACAGAAGCCAGCTTTTCCATGGCTGGCCGTGGCCGGAAACTGATACAAGTGTGTTAGCTATAGCTGCTGTGCGTTTATTTGCGGATAAAATTTTGACATTTGCTGTTTAAAGCAGTGGCTTCTTCAACAAACAGAAACTAAAGCCGGCTTTGTTTTTTTAAATAATCAGTAGATCAGCCTGCCTATGCACGATATGATTGCAATCGCACTTAACATTTTTTCAGTAAATGAAGAAGAAGCACCAGAAGGTTCTGTCGTTACTTTCTCGGAAACCGATACTGCAAAGGTAAGCTTTTTTCTTTACGAACTTTAACGCAGTTAGGTCTGTTGTGTGGGAATCGATTATAAAAATAAGTGTGTTTACATTGAGTCGTGTATTTTATCGTCTTTTGGTCTCGACTGTAAGTACATTTTAAGATCGAAATCAATTCTGTTAATGTCTTAGTGTGCATTCTAAAATGTACTTTTGTGTCTGAAAACGACTGTTCGAATTCAGTGAAGTATGTTACCACAGCTATAACATTCATTTGGCAGAGGGCCGCATCGCTGCCGCAGACTCACCTTTATAATTGCATTTGTATTATTCGGATTTGATCTCAGGCAACCCCCCCCGGCCCCCCATAAAATTGCACCTTCTATGTGGGTCTGAACTCCCGTCTAATAAAAGGTTCCTCGGCCCACTCCACACGAGTCCTATCCTACCGCCAAACGGCATCTCAATCGGTTCAGCTCTGTTGCCACAGCTCATCCATGTTATCGACACACAGTGCGATGCATGCAGAATAGGGTCACATCTACAGACCACTTTATTGACGCGTTGACGCCACTGATCACTCTGGTCTATCGCGTAGGCTACACTGCGAAATATGCCATGACATACTGATATACTTACTTAAATTTCATTTGAAACATTGTATTTGACAGGTGCTCGGTCGTTTATTAGAGTTTTTGCAGTGGGTTGCGAACACTGTCAACTCTTACTGCTTCGATAACTCACTACTTTGCTGTTCGTCAGTCTTCGACATGCTGTCGTAAGTCTAGTTGCATTTTTGTTTCGTTTTTATGCGGTAAATTTGTTAGACAGCAGAGTAGACATAAAGTTGAGTCTTTCAAACATGTGGTAATAGTGAAATTTGTACACGTTCACTAATTTACTTAGTGTTTTCTACGCAACTTCGTTCTTTTTAAAATAATCACTGCCGGTGATTAACAGTACACATGGGCTGTGATGCTGCAATTGTTGGTTGAAAATGTTAATTACGTTTAATGTAACGGCGTTTTCGCATTAAAGTTGTTAACTTGATATAACCGGTAACTATTTTTTGTTTGGTAGCTGCTTCGCGAATCTCTTGGCTAATTGAATTAATTTCTGTGAAAACATGGTTATAGAACTGTCGTTGTATTTTAGGACTGAAGTTAAAGGAGTCTCCAACTTTACATCCGTTAACTTGGTCAGTTTGGCTGCTGGATATCCGAGATTGCACATTGGAAGCAGCAACTACGTGTACGAAATATCTTTGTTTTAGTTCATAGATGTAAAAAAACGTTTTTATGTTTTTTTTATTCTAATCACGTTTTACGCTTTGAACGTTTTTAATGTTTTGAACGTTTTTATTTATGAAAAAACGTTAGTGCAAATGTAACTCAAAATACACTGGATTCCAAAAAACGTCCATCTTTGTATTTGTTTAAATTACTCTGTCAGTGTACCGATTTTAATAATTTTTGGTATGTTAAATCCTGAGAACATTATTTTGACATGAACACCTTAGACGTTTGTCCATGTCACCTGTCACATGTAGCCACTTTACCTTAGGAAATACAAAAAAAGACATCTTTCAACATTATTATTGACAATGATGACATTGCGTTGATCACAGATGTATAAAAACGTTTTTTTACCTTTCTATTCTTGCCACGTTTTTACGTATTTAATATTTTTTTTAAATTTGAACGTTTTACTATAAAAGACGTTGGGACAAATGTAACTTACAATAATATTTTATTGATATTTTCATCGTTTGCTACGTTATTTAAAGCACATGTGCAACGCAACATGGTAAAATTATAATACAGAAAGCATAGAGAGTAATAGAGTGTGTAGAAAGCTGTTATTTTGCACTGACAGATGATAAACGTTTTTATCACGTTTTAAACGGTTTTTTATTTTTATATGTTATTAGCGCCACTTTCCACCACAGTCACTACTGAACACTTGTATTATGCAATCGAGTCCAAATGTTGATCTCAAGACCAGTCTGATTTGTAGAC
>Ga0126330_10000164_pt1 | contig 15561 bp, 5 predicted proteins | sample InaspJWI91metaG_FD_97004 | JGI IMG/M metagenome (GOLD analysis project Ga0126330, IMG submission 97004) | Marine gutless worms symbiont microbial communities from Oahu, Hawaii - Inanidrilus sp. 2 OAHU.JWI-91 metaG | ecosystem: Host-associated > Annelida > Digestive system > Unclassified | place...
GAGTTACCACAGAACATTTTTGCCTGTTGGCGTTTCAGTCACTCACGTGCCGGTGCTGCTATCTCGAGAACATTAGCGCTTCTAAATAGCGCAGGCATTAATTTCATAAATTATTTAGTTAAGGTTAAGGTTCGGACAGAATGAGGCAAATTTGCTGCTTCCGTTGCGCACTCAGACGCTAAAAGGTTTTCAGCTTCAGCTTCGTTTTCAGTTTCGCCCCCCTGACCCCTTGACCAGGGGCTCTGCCTCTGGATCCGCTGGGGGCTCCGCCCCCAGACCCTCTTTATAGGCTCGCGCTCCCGCGCTCGCCATGCCCAGAGCTCAAGCCCCCCAAACATGATACTCTGGTCTCCCCCTTGGGTGTACTGGACTAACGTGACCGAGAATTTGCAGGTCACGTCGTATTTAAGCGCAGGCTACTGCACAGGCCAGGACAGACGATGCTCCAGCAAGTGCAGAATACTGAGTCTGAAGTCAAAACGTCATCAAAGGTTAATTAACGTTAGGTTAATTAACCTTTGACGACGTTTTGATTTCAGACTGCTGAGAGCCGTCGTGGGTCTTCATGTCAAAGGTCGATACGATTGAACTGCATGTTTCTAGTTAAATTGAGTTGTTGGTGTCCAGACGGCAGTCCTGCATTTCAGCATCGCAACAGAACGGAGATGCTTCCTTATAATGTTTTCATAGTTTTATGAGGTGTTTACACGAGGCGATCGTCGGAGCGATCGTCGGCGCAATCGTCGGCGCGACTGGTCGCGCGTCTGTTTACACGAGACAACTCTCGGCGCAATTATCGACGCGAATATCGGCGAGATCGTTCGGCGCGAACGGTCGCGCAGACGGATCGCTCCATGTAAACACCCTATTACTCACTATATGAACGTTATTATATCACGTATATAAAGGTATGTGAACTACAGTAAGTGCGCGCGCTGACCGTTGTGAATGCGGTGGACTGGAGGCGGCGGCGGATGCTGTGAACGTAGCGAGGAGCTGGCGCGGAATTCGTCCTCACTGGGCCCTCGACCGCTGTCTGAGCTGACGGAATCACGGTCGACGTCGCCGACCGCCATCACTGCGCTAGTCGAGCCGCCGCCGACACTGCCATTCATCGGCTGCACGCGACAATACATAATGTTTAGTTTATTTAGCACACAATGCAGCCAGACAAGCATGACGGATAAAAGAAATCAAACACAACACAATCACACATGCACACAAAGACACCCGAAGTTACAAACACACCCATACACCGACATACAGATACAGCCATGGAGCTTCAGAAGAAGACTTAATTTTAATTACCAAGAGACAAACTAGTAGCTAAAAATAAGTCACCATATACACCTGAGTCAATGAGTAAGTAACTGTAAATAATACTGTACAACTAAACGTAAAGGTACACTGATTGAAGGAGTAGGGTTTTACGTCCCACTCGACACAAAATAGGTCATTTCGGAGACGTTCTTCCCAGCCAATCTCTTGGCTCAATACTGAAAAAAATAAACCCAACGAAACTAACATTGACAACTCAAAATCAAAGTGATCTGAACTAACACAAAACACACAAAAATACAAACGAAACCTTTACAAAAACACAAAAATTAAGGTAAACCTAACTAAATATAAATATGCTCGCATGTGTGTGCATACAGTTATGCACAACTGTCGTACACAACACAGCGCGGAACAGTTCCGATAACACATGTATTCTCCATTCATTTCCAGACAAATGGGCATGGGTTGAACTCATGCATTGAGTTGGGTTGGGTTTGTCTGACTTCAACGTATTCTCGTGGGTTTGGTTGAGTTTTGTCCGACTGTGTGAAAAATTGACGCAAGAAGCGAGGGATCAGCGAGTTTCACAACCGAAGAGTGAATTGAATTATAAGAATTAGGCATTCGTCCTGCAGCACAGTGTAATAATAACGTTGACGGCATAATGCACGGGAGCATCTCTACTGCTGTGCGTTGGTTGGATCAAAATAACCATGATACACAGTGGATTTGATTAAGTCGAGTCGAGCATCTAGTAGGGTCGAGGTATGGTTGTGGGTGACACACTGACCCATGTCCATCTCTGTCACAGCAGTGAATTGACAGCTACGACACTCAACATATTCTGTACGAAGTCGTAATCGTGATCACTTAAGCTGATCGTTTACGAACGTGCAGATCGTTAGGTGACAACAAGAACACACCAGAAAACAAACTGTCGTCGATCGACGATCGAGTTCAGACCGACCGCGCTACCAGCCTTGCTAACCCTGACTCCGACCCTAACCCTTGACCTTGACTTATGACCTTGATTTTTAATTCGCGGTGAGCTATGATCACACAAGCAAAATATCAAGGTCAAGGGTCAATTGGTTTAAAAGCTAGAGTGAAAACAGACGGACCAACACGACCGATCGCATTTCCTTCCTGCTAAACGCGGTCTGCAAACACGTGTACATGTAATTGTTCTGACTGCTGATGGAAGAATTTTTAAAATCGGTGAATATTTGGCGCAGTTACAGGCAGGCAAAGGCTGATAGAATGTCGGAACACGGACTCCTTATCATTAAGAAGTCCATGATCGGAGTCCCTATGCACGGCTAAGCAATGGTCAGTTGTGACTGCAAGCGGCCGTGTGGACCTATCGAATCGAACGGGCGGGAAAGCGCCCAATCAACTGTCGCATAAGTCAGACAATAATTGAAACCAGCTGTTGAATAATGAAACCCCGATCATATCAGGTCTGCCTCGGGTGGAGGCGAGATTAGAGGTCACGGCAGGACGAGGTTGGGGAGGAGGGAAGCCGGGCCGAGCAGATCAGAGCAGAGCAGGTGGTGGCGGCGGCACGGCGGGTGGGAGGTGCGTGCAGACATGATTCCGTGAAGCGAGAAGCATCGAGTATCAGAGGGAGGCGTGTTTTCACCGCGGCGGGCACCTGCACCTGCAGCAGCGGCGGCTGTCGCACGCAGCGCCAGTGATAGCGGCATGCAGCTCGAGCTCGGTATGCTGTATATCATAGAGCAAGTCAGTGGTCGACGCGGCGTGACGTATATACATCTAGGGTCCAGTGGCGCCGCGCGCGAGATGCTTGTTCCCTGAGGCGTCCGTCCGACCAACGCCGCCAGTCACGCAGTCCAGTCCAGCGGTGTCCAGTCAAAACGGTGCCCCTCGCGCACTTGCAAGTTATGTCTGTCTTTTCTGGACTCGTACCAGTGACGTTAACAAGGCCCAAGACTGTCCAGACCAAGGGCAAGGCCACGATCCCCAAGGCCAAGGTCACAGCCACATGTTGCGCCGCAGCACTGCCAGTGCCAGACAACGCACAACGCATGAATCAACATTATTTGTACGAAGCTCTCAAGTACTGGCAACCTCTTCAACACTAGTGAACAGTCACGGAACTGCTACTCAATGAAGGGCAATCATAGTTAAACCTAATAGTTGAATGTTGCTGTTAATGTACAGCAGTTTTACATCAGCCAAGGTCAAAGCAAGGACGACGCAAGGCCGAGGCCGGAATTTTGTGGCCTCACGACACTGACACGGTTTTTTCGAACATCATCACGTACATAACAAGTCCGTGTTGAGCCTCGTCCCTCGGCTCTCAACATGACGCTGCCCGCATTTGCTGCTGAGCGCCGGCGCCTGCAGCAAATATCGATCAATTGCTGGTACGCAGCGTCCGCGGGGCGCTCAGCAGCAAACCACTCACACGCTGCTGCTGCTGTCCACTGACAGGAGAGACAGACGGACGGACGGACGGACCCCGACCAACACACAGACTATGCGGGCAGCGTCAACTCAATATCCATTATTAACCACACTAGACCGGAAGTGTTGCCATGGATACCGATATCAGCATCAGCAACCACATCAGGGCAGTTGTAAACAGCAGACGCCGACTGGTGCACGCACACTCCTGAGACGCGTTGTTATTAAAGGAGGAAATGCCACTGATAAACAGACTGGCGGCCGTTCTAACGTTTCCCCGGGGCTGTTTTGTCTTGAGGCCGTTTTGACTGGTAACCGGTCCAGCGGCGGTGGGGGTCCCGGCTGACTCACGACGGCCGTGGTCGCGCCTAGCCGAGCAGGGTAGATTAACAGTGGACCACACGGCGCCGAGCACAGGACGGACATGCAGCCACATGCAGCGAGTACAAACAGCTCGCGACGACTGCGAAAACACGGCGTGTTGATCGTGCGAGTGTCCCGCGAGTGATATGCATGCATCGACCTGTTGCAGGCGTCGACGACTCACGGCTGCCGTCCAACTGGCGTCGTGAACGATCGCCGATTAATTGCGACAGAACGCCAGCAACGAAAACCCAGAACGACATTAACCCCACGACTCCGCGGAGACGTCGAGTGAATGGCTTCCGAGTCTGACACGATGAGACGCGCATTGCACTCAGCTGCGTGTTATCTCAGCGCCAATTACACGCTAGCTCTGCTGAACGCAGGCCGTCAACTACGCTAAATAAATGAAAAGTTTCCGGAAATTGTGCAATATGCAGATCGCTGACAGGAAGTGACACTGAACGTCGAATAACCGCGGGAGTAACCTTCACGGTCAGAGGTCACAGGTCGCAGCGGCCGAGTGGTTAGCGTGTCCGACTGCGGCGTGTGAGGACCCAGGTTCGAATCTCACTGCGGACGGTTGTGTTTATCGCGATGGCTACTGCGATATGCAGCTTTGGGCACGGGCTGCGCACCTTTACTGCAGTGCCTAGGTCAACTCAGCCTTGCATCCATCCGGAGTCGCAAAATCGAGTACAGGCTTCAGCTGGAGTAAAGGCGGGAATGTCACGTCTGCCAGATGGCAGGTGACACTGCGTGATCCGATGTGGCATGAAACTTCGCGTAGCGGTGTGGCAATGCACAGTGCGAACTGCAATATCGGTATTAGGGGGGATTCTCCGGTATTTAGCGCTCTATGGCAATACAGCTTGAAGAAATATCGTGGAATGACGGGAGAGCGTGGTGCTTTGGCGACGATCAACGATGTACTGTAGTACTCCGTCCCCGGTAGGAGATCAGAGTATTGTGATGAGCGTGTCTGTTTTCTGTCTGTCGCTGGCATATCTCGGGGCAAACTTCATAAAATAGTCGGTGCGTGTTGCCTATAATGGCTGTAGATCGGTATTCCTCTGGCGGCGTTGTTTACGTACTGCCGGTTATGTGAACGACGACGCATTTGCCCACAATCGGCTCGGCAACGATGACGCAAGTAGGCTGTCTGTTCGACAGTGAAGTTTATCAGGGTCAGCGCCGGACTGGACAGGGAGCGAGTTCAATATCTACAGCGTCTTGTTAATCGCAGCGGTACTGCCGATGACGCTCGAGCTGCTTGCGACGACTTATGCCCAATTCACACCGCCCGACTGACACGACTATGAGTGTGAACTGAGTCGGCCCGACCGCCCGACAAGTGCGTTCTGTGTCGGAGTGCGTCCGGCGGTCGCATCGGCAGTGCCTGAGCAGCCCGACACACTCCGCTGCTGAACGCATTTGTCGGGCGGTCGGGCCGACTCAGTTTACACCGCCTGCCACGGCACAGACAGGACCGTCTTGTCGGGTCTGGCGGGCGGTGTGAATCGAGCATTAGTTTCAAGCTTGCTAAGTGGAAAGCAGCGACGTAAGTCGGCGAGCGTAATAAAATAAACGACACGTCATAGTCATGTTGTTCGCTGACAGCGAGCGAGTCAGCGACCTACGTCGACGTCGCCTCGAGGCATGAAACCGACACACGAGACCCGCGCAGCGCAGCGCAGCGCCGCGCACTGCAGCGCCGCTAGCGAGCAAGCACTCAGGTCTCTCGGTCCACATAGCCGGACTGTCTAATGTCGCGTTCACTGCGACACGGTCTGTCTGGCAATATCATGTCGCTTGCTAATCAGTATATCACTGCATCGATATCACTCCATCACGTCCGCTCAACAGCCGCTCTTTGTTATTCACAACGCCGCCGTAGTCAGTGCAGAAAACCAAGTCAAATGCGTCGTGTAAAAGTTATCCATTGTCCGGAACTCAGCAGTATACAACAGAACTGTGTCTGCCATTCCGCGTGCTCGCCACCAGCTACGCAATCTTGATTAAATTTACAACTTAAGCTTCGCTTGCAGCGAAATTCATGCAGAATGAAAATAGAGCATTTTTAAAAATTGTTGACACATACAATAAGACTCGCTACAGATTTGCAGTAGCCAGAAGATTAATAGAATAAACTGCAAAGTTATTTACAACAAACAAACTCAGACTTCATGCCAGTTTGATCAACACTTACTTGTTGCAATTTTGTGAGCTTCAAAGAGCTAAAGGGGCGCTAAAACTTAGCGTCAGGCAAGTAAAGGCTCATTCCACTTGTGGATAGACGTGTGGGTACAGAATGTAAAACTGTGCAACCCATGTATTTTATGTATTTTAAATGTTTAATGTGTACTGTAAGCTATATGAATGGCAGGCTATACTATTACTATTCTGTACTAATCCAGTTGATGCTGTGATACATTAATAAAATCAGTTCAGTTCAGTTCTGTGCTGTATCTGAGCACAGTGAGCGCCTTAGAGACGAGTGGCTCGTGATACAATGCTGCACAAACACATACGGTTACTTTACTTTACAGTTTAGTTCAAGACAGTGACGCCGTCAGCAGACCTTGTCGGCTTTGCCGAACGAGCCGAAGTCGCTGACGCAGTTGTGTCGGTCTGTCGACGAGCAGCTGCCTGCAGTGGGCAGTAGCACGAAGCTGTTAGTGTTGGTCGTGCCCAGGTCGACCGCCGACAGGTTCTCCTGCGACCCGTTGTGCAGTGTGTCGGCGCCGTTGGGCTTGTAGACGTGCGTCCTGCTGGCGGCCGCGGCATGCGGACCACGCTTCCAGCGGTGTCGACAGACCACGTAGATGATCATTGCGACTACAGCAAATCGAACCGTTCATTTAGTATACAACTATCAGCTGTCGCGCAACAGAATCGTGCTGTAGACAGAGCCTGACTATCGCCTGTGATCGACGGTTTAGTTTATCACGCTCTGACGCGTCCACCTTGTCGAGCTAAGTCGACAACACGTTTCGACGATCGATATACCGAAGCAATATTTTCGAAGTCCGGAGTTTGGGAAGAAGTTCCACAGGGAAGTACCCTTATTTTTGTAGATACCTGAATTTCCTTAAAACACAGTGTAGGATATGTAGAAAGAAGCCTACGTGCCAAAAACCAGATCGATCCGTCCGTTACATTTCGACAGAACACCGACTTGTGACAGAAACAGACACGGACACAGGGTCATCGCTAGTATCCGCACTAGCATAGCGTCGCGCGGGTAAAAAGGAGTACCATACTCCATGAGGAGTGTATAGGCGGGGCTCTCATCTCCTTTTCTTAGGCCGTGAGTCAGTAGGTGGATAAACCACTGAAGTCTGTGACGCATGGCCAGTGCAATGCCAGAACCTTCCCAGCCGCAAAGTATCACCGCCCCTTGAGCGGTACCAAATTATACTGCTTGGTGACAGAAGCACACGTGTGTGAACAACTTGCCCAAGGTTGTTACCTGAAAGCGTAACGGCCAGAATTCAAACCCGCGACGCTTTGAGTCGCAAGTCCAATGCTCTAACCACGCCGCCAGGCAACACGTGGTATGGCAGCAGTCAAAACACAACTACAATAAATCATATAATTTCAGGCATAAAACTAAAGCACACTGTGCTATAATCTCGGATAGATCTAAGATATTTCGCCAAAAAATATGAGTCTTGCAATAACTTGGTCAACAACAGTTCTCGTAGGTGTTATTGCTTCTTCATTTCTCTAGAGTGTTTATTTTCGTGTTTTTTGCATATCTGTTGTGTTTGTTTGTTTCTATCACGTAACTGCTGATGATTAAAAAAAGTTGCTCATACGTAAGTTACGAAGCCGTTCAGATCTAGTTAAGAAAGGTTCATATTCGAACCTAGGATGATGACGACGACGGCGGTCGCGCCGGCCACGGCCACGACGGCGATGAAGTTAGCGCTCGACAGCAGTGTCGAGGCTGCTCCGCGCCGGCCCGTGGAGTTGCCGGCCGTACCGTTGCCTCGCAGGTCGTCAACGCTCGGCGGCGGCACCGCGATCGACGAGTTGACGACGATCGTGAGGCTGGCGGAGCTGGAGCGCGGCGGCACGCCTCGGTCGACGACCGTCACGCGGTAGATGAACGTCTGATGGGTGATGGAGGACAGGTCGCGTTGCACGTAGACGACGCCGGTGCGCCGATCCACCCGGAACGCGTCGTCGTCGCCGCGCAGCTGGAACGTCAGCTGGGCGTTGTCGCCGGCGTCGGCGTCGTGCGCGACGATGCGCGTCGCGCGCCGTCCGCGCCGCAGTCCGCTCGACACGTACACCGGGAAGCGGCCGGCGTCGCCGACCGACGGCAGCTGCACGACCGGCGCGTGGTCGTTCACGTCCGACACGTAGACGGTCACGTCGGCGCTGCCGCTGAGGCGCGCGCTGGCGTTCGGGTTCGACGCGACGGCGACGAGCCGGTGGACGGGAAACAGTTCGCGGTCGAGCAGGCGGCGCGTCGTGATGTCGCCCGTCACGGCGTCGATGTCGAAGGACGCCGCCGCCGCCGCCGCCGACTGCAGCGAGTAGCGCACGACGCCGAACGCGCCGCGCTCTGGGTCGACGGCGCGGACGCGGCCCACGACGCTGCCTCGCGGCTGATTCTCGGCCGTCACGAACGTGTACGCGCGGTCGACGAACCGCGGCGCCACGTCGTTCACATCGCCGACCGTCACCGTCACGTTGACGGCGGCGCTCAGCGCCGGCACGCCGCGGTCCCGCGCCTCCACCGTGAACCGGTAGCCGTCCGGCGGCGCCGCCTCGTGGTCGAGCACGGCCGCGGCGCGAACCTCGCCCGTCTCGGCGTCGACGCGGAAGTTGACGGTCGACGCGAGTGCGCCGACGACGACGACGTACTCGAGCCGCGCGTTGTCACCGGCGTCGCGGTCGGCGGCGACGACGCGGCCGAGCGTCTGACCGACGGCGTTGTTCTCCGGCACCGCGAACTCGTACTCGTCGCGGACGAAGTACGGCGGGTTGTCGTTGATGTCGGCGACGGCGACGGTGACCGGGTGAGCGGTGACGAGCGGCGGTCGGCCGTGGTCGCGGCACGCCACGTTCACGCGGTGCTCGGGCGCCGTCTCTCGGTCGAGCGGCGCCCGGGTGACGATCTTGTACTTGGCGGAGCGCTGCAGCTCGACCAGGTCGAACGGCGTCGCGTCCGGCTCGAGCCGGCAGCTCGTCGCGCCGTTGTCGCCGGCGTCCGCGTCCGAGACGGAGACGAGCGCGACGAACGTGCCGGCGCTGGCCGCCTCGGCGACGTGCGGACGGTCGCCGGGAGTCAGCGTGCTGACGGCCACGCGGGGCGCGTTGTCGTTCACGTCCCAGACGGCGACGTCGACCGTAGCGCTGGCGCTGAGCGGAGGCACGCCGAGGTCGCGCGCCACCACCGTCAGCCGGTAGCCGGCCGTGGCCTCGCGGTCAAGCGCCGCCGCTGTCTCGCCCAGCTGCACCTCGCCCGTCGTCGAGTTGACGGCGAACAGGCGGCGCGCGATGACGTCATCGGGGTCGGTGCCCGCCAGCGAGTAGGTCACGTGACCGTTGTCGGCCAGGTCGCCGTCGACCGCGCGCACCGTCAACAGACTCGTGCCTGCAACGTGTCGCACACGCAGACACACGAGCTCCACTCTCTACAACTAACTTCTGTGGCGTTCCTTCATCGCTTTGACACTGGGCCACTTTATCTTTCGCTGAGACCGCGTTCAGTATCTGATCACCTCTAGCGGTGGTCACAAAAAGCATGTACTTTACAAAGATAACGATTAAAAATTAAATTGCAGTAACTGTTCATGACTTTCGTAACCGTCACAAGGCTAATAAAATGATGTGCACATGAAAGACTAGTACTGCCGTACAACTATAGGATGAGACTGTGGTGGCCAGATAGGCTAGCTAGTTGAGTATATTATATAACCCAGAGTGAAGCCGAAAGAGTTTTAATTAGACACGACAGTTGCTCAGGCAATCTCAACGGCAAATGCGACTGTTGTCGCTCAGACGCAACTATTTATACAGATGTTACATAGCAACGGCTGGCCGCTGTTGCTGCTGCCGGCTACACGACACCATAGTAACCATTAGACGATGCGGTGTGAACAGAGGCAGGTACCGGCGGTGTCGTTCTCGTAGACGTGCGCCTCGTAGACGGCTCGTTCGAAGACAGGTGCGTTGTCGTTGGCGTCGTCGACGCTGATGTTGAGCGCGACTGAGCCGTTGAGCGGCTCGCTGCCGCCGTCCAGCGCGACCAGCGTGACGTCACTGTAGCGGTCACGTGACTCGCGGTCGAGCGCGCCGACCAGCACTAGCCGCACGTCGGCTGCACCGCGCCACTGCAGCGCGAACACCGACCTGTGCACGCGCCGACGCCGACGCACTGCCTGCTTCACACTTGCCGCTCAACCAGCTAGCAGACGTCTACTTCTAAGTAACCAGTTTCATACAAACAGCTAATTACTCCGCCCCCGATAGGGGAGCGGAGTACTGCGATGAGCGATGAGTGTGTCGGTCTGTCTGTGTGTGTCTGTCGTGTCTGACTGTCCGCGATCATATCTTCGGAACTGCACATCCGCTCCTCACCAAATTTTCTGTGCATGTTACCTACGGCCACGGCTTGGTCCTCCTCTGGCGGCGTTGTGATATGTTATGTACTTCCGATTTTCTGGATGACATCATATTTGCTCAAAAGCCAAAGTTGCTCGACGTCGCCGCCCAGCTGAAGCGCAGTGCACACGCAGTCTTGAGCTTGTACATAGACTGTGCGCAGTAACACCTGCGACCACTTGCAGGCCAACGGACGCACGGGACTACTTTTCGGGCGCTTAAAGTAACTTTCCTGGTGGCAGCACCGGGGGCCGGAGTCTGCGGTCTATGACTGCCTTGTTCTAACTCAGTTAACTAAACTAATTCGAACTGTAATTGAGTATACCTGACAAATATCTCAATTACCCATCACTGACCGGGTGTAACTAATTAATGCATCTGCGTATCGGTCTATCGGCCGCTATCGGCCTACAAAACACAAGCAATCGCTGTTGTCGATACGCTGCTGCGATAACTAAGCCTAACCCTAACTCTAACCCCAAGACCCTAGACCCTATCTCTAACCCTACTAACCTTAACGTAATTTTCACCATTTTGCACAAACCAGGCGCCGTTCGCAACCGGAAATAAACATAGGCTACAGCAAACGACGTGTCGTGTACAAAGATGTCAGTAATTTTGCCCACCCGGCTTCAAGCTTGAAGCCGAAGGTGGGCTACATGTTCTGCTGCTGTTTTTTTATTAATTTTATTTTTAGTGATTTACGTCAGACCAATTATCTCAACATCCACCGGACCGATCTTTACGAAATTTGCACAGATGGTAGAACTGTGGCTGTAGACGATCGGGCTGAAGTTATTTTTTTCGATCCCTCAAGGGACGTTGCCATGGCAACCAATTCTGTGGGCAAAATCGACCTTAATCCCCCACCTTGTAGTTCGCGTGACATTCGCTAAGGCGGCGCCGCCGGCATACGACAAGAAGGACATTACCATGCAGGCTACGCAGGCGAACCAATCAATTATCTCAACATCCACCAGACAGGCGGCGAGGGTGGCTACCGGCAGGCTTTGCCTTGCACCTAGTTAATTCCTATGTTTCGAACGCCGATAGTGGCCGAAAGGCCGATGCATTAGTCAGCTACGCGGTCACTGACCTGACGCCGACCGGGTAGAGCTCATATCGCGCGACGCCGAGGGCGGGAGAGTCGCGGTCGACGGCCGCGGGCAGCGGCAGCTCGGTGCCGGGCGGCGCCGCCTCGGACACGTGGAGCGAGACGGGCGCCGAGTCGGCAAACTGCGGCCGGTGGTCATTGACGTCGAGCACGCTCACGTTGACGCTGATGATGTTGAACAGCGACGCGGGACCGACGAGCACCTCGAACTCCAGTTGGCAAGTGTCTTGACGCGGACACAGCTCGTCGCGGTCCAGCGTCGCACGCAGCTGACAGCAGCACACATCAGTCACCCACGCAGCCGTCTCGCAAAACACTACTACACCTGTTCAACGGCCTCTTTTCCAGGACAACCTGGGTAAGCTAAGCCGGTATCAGATAGGTAAAACCAGTCAGGATTTAAACGAGGCAAGAGTTGACGGGGTTTTGGGATACAGTGGCATCGGATACACCATATGCAAACAACCTGCACCTCGCTGCAGACAGATAACCACACCAACACCTCATCACTGCAACGGTATCGACTTGCCTCTGAGACTGGCCATATGCAAACATGCGATTATGCGAAAATGTGACGCCGTCCACGAAAACTTCGAAAAACAGTTAATTCAAATTCAAGTGTCAGTAAAGCAACCGTGGTGCGTCGCAGGCTCCGCCCCCGCACCCCTTGCACGAGAGACTGGTCAAGACGCAACCAATACAACGTAGCAGAGGCGTTACGCAAGATGCTGCAGCGGCCTCACTGCAAAGGTATCGACTTGCCTCATATATGGCCAACTGTGCGAAAATGTGACGCCACGTACGAGACGACGACCACCAGCAGCTCTATAACATATCACAATGCCGCCAGCAGAGGAGGACCGAATTACGGCCTCGAATAACAAGCAAACAATCTGGCGAAAACTGGGCGCGTAGTTCGCGAGATATGCTCGAAGACAGACACGCAGACAGACCAGCTTAATTTGGCAGCGGTAATGGGGGAAAGATGGAAGCTGCTTGGAGAAAGAAATAATACAAGGCACAACTTCAGGTCGTCGACATCAAGGAAGACCAAGAGCACGACCAACTGCATCGGCTCGACGTCTCCGACCGGGTTTTTCAAGTTTGCAGTGACAGTTCACCAGTGTCTGAACGGCCGCGCACCACCATATCTGTCGGAGCACTGCATCCCGGTCTTCAGTGCTGACACGCGGCGGCATCTGCGTTCCGCCAACCGTCATCTACTTGCCGTACCGCGACCGCGTCCCGGCTCAACACTTACGGCCGTTGGGCGTTCTCAGTTGCTGGCCCGATGGCCTGGAACTCTCTTCCAGATTTTATCCAGGATCCAACGAGCAGCATAGACTGTTTTAGGCGTCTACTGAAAACGTACTTGTTCGCGCGATACTAGTGCATCCAGCGCATGCGGGTTCTTAACGATCATGCGCTATACAAATCCACGCACTCACTCACGATGGGAAGACAAGATACACAAAATGGACTGGTTTGAAGGGAGATCTCTTGCTGCGGTCAGGTGAAGACAGATCAAGATGGCGGAGGATCGTCCGTGACGCAGCAAGGACGGTTATAGCTAAATTCCACTACACGGACCCAACCGGACCCGCACGGACCCAACGGAGTTTCGCCGCAAAAAAAAGTCCGTGCGGGTCCGTGCGGGTCCGGTCCGGTCCGTGTCGGGTCCGTGTAGTGGAATTTAGCTCGTACCCGACAACGTGCACGGACTTTGTCCGTGTCGGGTCCGGTCCGTGTCGGGTCCGTGTAGTGGAATTTAGCTTTTAGTAGACAAGACGAGACGAACGGTGAGTGAGTGAGTGAGTGTGTACCCGCAGCAGTCCGGTGCGCTGGTCGACGGTGAAGTAGAGCGACGCGATGTCGGGCGGCAGACCGCGCACCAGGCTGAACGTCAGCTGACTCAGCTCGGACGACGTGTAGATGTCGGCCAGGTGCGCGTCGACGATCATGCCCCGGCCGACCGGCGTGCCGGCCGCCAGCTCCTCCGCCATCTCGTACTGCACCGCGCCCGCCAGTTCTCGCGCCTCCGCCGCCAGTGACGTCAGCAGTGACGTCACCGCCACCACCGCCGCCAGCGTCGTGACGTCACGCCGGCGCATCGTCGCGTCGGTCCAGGCTGTACACAAACGACGCGACATTTCACTACATACGGTAACAGTGACGTAGTTGCGTTCCATATCTACACCAACCAGTTTCCCCCCGCCATTTTGTGGGTAAAACTCTTAGATATGTTTGTCACTCGGATGTCACTTAAATACCCTTTGTCGGTAGGCTGATTGATCATGCGGACATTTTATTAACCAACTGACTAAATTTCGTTTGAATAACATGGTAAATCTTCGCCCATCAACTCCACATATTATGCCAAGTTATACCCGCAAAATGGCGATCGTATCGTGACCATAGATTCTGTGACGTCATTTCACTCTACGTATATGCAAAATCCAGGGGCTGGCCATAGCGTCCAGGGGTCCGCCCCCTCCCTCAGCCACGATCAGCATGTGATCTCCGAGATTATCACAGATCCGATGAGAAACTTCTGAGTAGTAGACAGCTCCCTGGTATCAATGGGTTCGTGCTTTAGTCGTGGTAAACATAGGCTGTATGTTTTGGACCCTGCTAGACAAAGAGAATCGACAAAATCTGCAAATAAATTGTCAAAATGCTTACACCGTGGTCCATAAAAAGAGCCACTTAATTTTTGTGTATGTGTCAAACAATAAACGGATTTTAATGTTGTTTTCACTGTCAGATATAGAGATGAATGGCACAGTTGACGGCACAAATTTCACTCACATCAGTTGCATTCCACTTTTGGGGGAAACAATATAACTATGATCAAGTAAACAAGTCTTGCATTTCACAAGGTAGTGCGGTGACATAAATGAATTTGACACGTGAGATTATGCTCTTGTCCACCACATATGATAAATGTCAGTGACATATATCAGATGTGGTGGACAAATGCATAATCTCGTGTGTCAAATTCAGTCGGGATTCGGCGTACCAAAAATTGTTACAATCGGTTCATATCTGACCGAGTTAATGGCGGGGGAGTATGGGACATTTTGTGGAACACACTGTACACGTCCATACGGCATGCTGTTGTCTCGGCTGTGCTGGTAATGAATGTCAGTTTTTCAGTCTCACGATTTCAGTCGGTTTGTCGTTAAGTAATTAGCGTGAGCAATAAAGCTCGGCGAGTGAACAGTCTTCGACTGGATGGAGTGAAGTATATCGAGCGACTAAAACCACTGACGCGCGCGCGGTCTGCAGTTCTGTATGGTCAATTAATTGATCGGCAAGCCTGGTCTGCAAGACACGACCAGCAGATCAATATAATGCACGCAACCGTGAAATCAGTCGCCGACATTGCGACGTCTACAAATTGACTTCGTTCACTTCGTATCGACTGCCTACCATCAGTAGTTTCATGCGTCAAAATAATATCATTTGATTTACTTTATTATCATTATTTAATCAACTAAACGGCATCAACGCTGTTGGCGGAAAAACACGAAAAAATTAACAGTGCCACGTTAGCAATAAACTTAATTCAAAATTGCGGAAACTTCGGGGAATATGTATTACTAAGTACTGAAATATTAACTTTTATTTTGTTAATTACGATCAGTAGCATTAGTGTCTTCTCTCGGGTGTGCTGATGTTACTTAATAGTCAATAATAATGGTTTCTATGAAATTTGCCAAAGTCTATTAATTTTTAGATCAATATTCCAA
>Ga0126330_10000165_pt1 | contig 15559 bp, 12 predicted proteins | sample InaspJWI91metaG_FD_97004 | JGI IMG/M metagenome (GOLD analysis project Ga0126330, IMG submission 97004) | Marine gutless worms symbiont microbial communities from Oahu, Hawaii - Inanidrilus sp. 2 OAHU.JWI-91 metaG | ecosystem: Host-associated > Annelida > Digestive system > Unclassified...
AGTCTTCCCGTCTACATGTTTAGGTTTAGGTTATTGTTATTGTGTATCATTGTACTTTTTATTTTTTATTTTTTATTCATGTTAGCATATGTACCTTGTCTCGTTGCGGTTTGTCAACGTGAATTAAAGTATTGATTGATTGATTGATTGATTGATTGATATCGATTGCTTCAACCGTTTCCACGGCTCGCGGTTATGTATAACAGACAGACACACTGGGTTAAGGGCGGGAATGTCGCCTCTGCCGGGTGGCAGGTAACACTGTGTGATCCCATGTGGCATGTGAGTTCCCGTAGCAATGTGGCAACCTTGCGAACTGCTATACACTTGTTACTTACACATAGACAGACCACGCTACATCACGACGTCTGTAGCAATAAACCCTGATCCCGCGATAGTGGCTAAAATCCTCAAAATTATCACCTGAAAATCTGACAAATTCCTGCTAAAATCACGTTCATTGGATGAATATAAGTGTTAACTACGACGTTTGAATTTTACAAAGAGATAACAACTCTGTTTCTAACATTCTTAATATGCTACTGGCTACGAGCACAATTGACTTCTTCGAATCTAAATTACATTTATGTCTGTTTTATTTGCGTATGCATCAAACGTAACGGTGCGGGTTGCTCGTGGCTTCCGCACTGCTGGTACTGCTATTAGCTACAGTGGAGTTTTGACGTTTATACCAGCGTACTGACTATTCCGCCAACGCTGAGAAATATACACAGTGTCTCATATAAACATCCTCGACAATTTTATCTGTAACTTGAGTATGCCTCGTGGGATTTTAATCATTTTAAAAGGAATATTTCGCAAAGCAAGACACAACATTTGAGCGAAAAGATGCTATTTCCGTATTTCAAGTTTTGCAAGGTAATGCAGAAACACTAATCAGGTGAGGTGGGAAATTATGCCGGCTTTCAATTGCCTACTTCCTAATAAACATTTCTGCCAAACATTGTTAAAATCCAACGACACAATACTCGAGTTGCAACGAAAAATGTCGGGGAGCTATAATTATATAAGATTCAAATAATATTAGACTTATATATAGTGGAACTTCAAGTTTTGTTACTTAGGCCACTATAAATAATCTGCTCTTCATGTAATGTTGCCTAATGTTGCCACCATACTGCTGGCACACCCCTGTTCCACGAATGAAAACAAGGTTCCATACAGTCTATATACTTTGAACCCATCGGTCACTGTCGATGGGTGGATAGAGCCAAGTGGCACGTGCCATTCATTGGCACAAAGGCGCTAGCGAGAAAGTGAAGTATTTATAACCACGGCGTTACTATTCAGCGATAAAGGGTGTATTAATCAGCGTCTTACGCGCCTCGACGCCTGTCATATATCAAACACTCAACAATGCCACGACCCATCCAGCCTGCTATTTCAAATTTACAGCCATCATGAACCTAAGCGCGTTGTCACGCAGCAGGCCTATACTGTAAACTACATGGTTACCAAATGCATAGCAAGGATTTTCATGAGGGGGTCAGGAGGTATAGAATGCCGGAGAATCACGCCTGGGCAGAAAAGTTGATACAACAGCCACGTAATGTAAAGCCGCAACATTTCCACTCTATGATAGCTACCTTGCTGGATTAACCAAGCAGTTGTAACTTCATTTCTTTTGGCCAATAACTAATCATTTTATCATATTTCGTCTAGATTATTGTTATCAAGATTACACTGCACTCTGATCTTTACCAATAATATTGTCTGTGCATGGCATACCAATGCCCGTGGCTCGGTCCTCTGCTGGCAACGTCGATACGTTAGTACTTCCGGTTTTATGGATGGCATCATACTTGCACACAGTAGGCCATATAGAAGCATGTCGATATCATTACAGCGAGTTACGTCATTGCGCCGTCGTACGCAGGCTAACGCCCCTGCTGCGTCGTGTTGTATTGGTTGCGTCGTATCTTAGACGATGGCGCGCACCGAGACTAGTCCGGCGTGCAAGGGATGTCGGGACCGGAGCCTGCAATGCACCAATACAACAACCATCTTTATCATTCTCATCGCCGTCCTGTCCGTGGACATCGCTGGCGTCTGGCGTCGACGAACCTCGCCGCGCGGCGCCGACAGCACGTCCAAGTTCCGCCGTCTACTCGGTCCAGTCTCGTCGTCCAGCGCCGATAAATGCATTGCTCTATTCAGTTATGTGATATTATTTGCCGTTTGCCTGCAGAAAATAACAAACGTAAAAAATGCCCACCGCTAACGCTTACGCCGGAAAGGAAGGGAAGGGGAAGATATAGGAAGGGAAAATGGAATGACGAAGACAGTAGACGAGAAGAGAAACAAATGAAGCCGGTGAGCAGCTAGAAGACTTCTCGGAAAGGAAAGGAGGGAAGAGGAAGGAAGAAATGAAGGAAAAAGTGCGCGGGTGTACGTACACAAACCTTCTTTTATCCCACGGTATCATAATCGTTTCTGTATCCCAACGGCTTAATGACGATTTTTCGCGTATGTGACATCAAATTTGCCGTGACAAATTTCTAATACATGAAAATGAATTAGTAGCTTTTTATAATGAAATAATAAAAACAAGACCCAAATGCTGGTGATAGCTGTGTCGCCATATTACCGAGAACAATAAGAAGAACTACACCACCAACAAGAAAGTTGCGCGAATTCTAAAAAGCCGCTTTCGCTACGCGGCGCGGTTAAAACATCCAAAGTCATATGTGTGCTTCCGTAGATAATCGATTGCTGAGAACGTCTGGTGTGTAAAAATATCTACAATCTGTCGTTCGGGTGCATACAGGGAGAGTACTATACAGCGGAGTAGCTGTTTCAGCACGCAATATGCAACATATGAGATGCTAGCACGAGCACACTGCATGACGTCATAGCGGCTCGCAATACCCACGCGAGGAGCCACGCAACAGCAGTGTGGGCTGTCAGTGGCGTGACCGGGGGCACTGGGGGGGGGGAGTTGCTCCCGGGCGCAGCAGGCGAGGAGCCGCAAAACAGCCTCGCCCAAAATATTTTATGGCCAACAAACACAGACACGAGTATAATAACGTTTGCTGAATGAGCCAAAAGTAGACTATCGCAACAAACGCTTGCTTTTGGTTTCCAACTTGTTCAGGCATTAGTCATTCCATGGCATAACATTTTTCTTTCGCGCCCCGTACGCCCCTCCCCAAATATCGGGGGATGGGCGCACTTCATTGCTTCCAGCCACCGGACGTCGAGAACCCTTGTTACGCCACTGCAGTATATGTACATCAGCGGCGGCTCCAGCGGCTGCTTGGCCGTCTCTACCTGTATTATCGCCGTTCCGTCTGTCGTGAATCTATACACCTGTACGTCTCGCCACCTACTTCAGACGAGCACAAAACGTTAGTTTTTCCCGTATTTTCATGGCGACTTGGTAAATGCGGTAATCAATTGCAAAGTACTCTTCCTTCGAAGTTCAAAGTTTAAAGTGTTTATTAAAAGCATTATAACAAACATGTGTGCGCAAATGCTGGATTATGACAATGTAATTTGCTTATTTCTTTCAACATTATTGGCACAGCACAGAACCGGAGCGTTAGGGATATTTGCTGTTTATTTATCAACCTACTGTCACAGCTAGATGGTTGATCGGCGAAATTTCGATTTGTTTCATCATTTTAGTGGCGCTATACGGAAATCGGCAAAGCAATCATCCTTCTGTCTGGGCTGGATCGTTATCGTATGCGTAATTTTCGAGAATGCGGGTTAACGGACGTTTGAAGAAGTCCTATGAATTAAACAAAAGGAAGTAAACAAAGAAATAGCAGACATAATTATAAGAGACTATAACAATCCGACGTTGTCGCTGCAGAGTGTAGACAGATAGTAATTACTGCTGGTAAGAGAAGACGATGCCACATGCGTGCATTGTGAGGGCATGAATCGTCAGATATCAGAAGCTCATCTCTCGCATCTCTCGCCAGCTTCTGTTGCTCGCGGCATCAGAAAGCGTGGATGACATACGTCGGTCTTGGCGTCCGTCAGTCCGTCTGGTGCTGGGCGACACACTCGGTTACCGCCGTATACCGACGACCATTCAACCTTTTATCAGTGTAACGAGCTCGACAGTCCGTCGCCGTAAAATATGTATCATTAGTATGGTGCGTGAAACGACCGGACATGTGGTCGTTGCCGACGGTAGCGCGATACAGTCGGCGCACTACTTCAGGCCTTGAACAAGGCAGTCGAGGACATCAAACTTTGCCCCGTGCTGCCCTTTGGTGAGTCACTTTTAGCATTTCCCTCTGCCGCCGCCTATTCCTGGCCATTATATGCAAATGGCACGAATGCGGCCTATTGTCGCACGTTCAGTGATTTGTTTGTCTGTCTGTTGTGTGCTTGGCACACCGGTAAGCCGTACAAAAACGGCTAAAGAGATCGAGATGCCGTTTGTTGAACCGACTCGCGTGGGCTTAAGAAACCACGTTTCAGAGAGAAGTGCACATCGACGCCAGCTGGCAAATACGATTATACGATCCGTGCGCGGCGCCGATGCGGCCATATGTCAAATTACTTTAAGCACTTCTTCAACTGCAACAAATGGCCTCCAACGACGAGCACGGTATTGCAGCGTTACCTATGCCGTATCGCGGTACCTGCACAGGTAGGTTATATCGTCGTCGACTCTTCCAGATTTTGCTCTGGCGCATCGGTAAGTCTATCCGCACGTTCGATCGATGGCCGCCCGTAGGTCGCCGAGGCGGCGGCGGTGGGAGCTGGATGCGGCGGGAGCTAGTCGCCGGCGCAAGCATCGCGTGATTTCGACCAGTCAGTCCGCAGCTGCTGCTGCTCGCTGAGGCCATCAGGGGCCGCGTATAATGATTACGACGGCGCGTAGTAATCTATGCGCTGCCGTAATCATTATACGCGGCCTCGTGGCGTATTACGTTTGCAGAAGATCTGTAAAGTATGGCAGTAACGCGGAGAGGTGCAAAGATGACAGCCAACGACCGCCAGCGATTGAGAAATCTTGTCGCGCGATGTTCCAGCGAGAACTGTAAGAACTAAGCGTGGTGTCATCGGCGTATAATGATTACGGGCAGCGCGCCGGACTCGCGAGACAACGTATGCTGCCGACGTCCAAGTCGTCACGTCAACGAAGGACGACGACTTAATTACTTGTCGTCGTCAACGGGCGCGTTACGTTGTCAAGCGCTTCGGTTTGGACTCGTGGATTACTACAGCACATTTGACTTTTAGTCGACTTTCGCGCTGACTTCGCGGTCGCAACTCGCAAGTAGAGGCGATTGCAAAGCGCTCTGGTCGTCGATACTGGATTAAGCCTCGTTCACATCACACGAACTGAACTGAACTAAAAACAAAGAAACGATATAGCTCAGAAGAAACGGTAAACAATCGTGCGTCCGTAGAGTCAATCCTCAGATGGGAGGAGAGTCTGCTGTGGAAAGGATTTGCAAAACAGCTAGGTTTTGAGTCGCGATTAACGACGTCGTGGTTTCGTTCTTTCGGACGGTCGTTTTAAAGTTTAATTCGCAGCGATGCTGAAGAAGATCAACAGTTTTCTGGCTCAGTCGTCGGCGACCACGTCAACGACCAAGAAACAGCGGCCTGAGGTGACATTCAACGATGGTAAACGCTCGTCCGACTCCGTAGTGGACACTGATCAGTTGGTCAGCCTGCCTGAGCCCGTCCAGTCGTCCAACACCGTCAAAATCTACGTCAGCTATGACATCGGTTTGTATTTGCCCAGTCTACTTATGAACCCTACTAATGATTACCGACCGCTTTAGCGAGGAACGCAATGGGATGGGTTTTGTCGTCCGTCGGTCTGTCTGTTCCCAGTATAACTTTTGAACCAAATGATCTTTGGCTTAGAAACTGGCACGTGTATGGGTCATGACCATAGCTGCAAGGAATTGATAGTTAAGGTCACAGGAAAGGGTTAGAGTTATGGTTAGGGTTAGCAAAGATGGCATGGCGACCGGTTTCACCTTGATCCACGACCGGGTAGTTTTTTTCCTAGTTTGCCTCAGGCAGTGGCTTGGCATTCGGTTTCCGACACAGGCATCTTTTAACATTAACTGAAATTAACTAGCGTGCAAGTATAACAAGTCACTAGGTTAACAGTAGCGAGCGGCCGCGTTGCTGCTGCCTCTTGCGAGTAACGTTGAGCATACTGACCCCCCGGCAAGCGTTGCCATGCCCAAGTGTGGCAACCAAAAGTATCCATTCCGTGTGGGAGATCCGCGTTTCTCCTAAAACATGGTTCCTTAAACTCTTGCGAGTCCACATCTCAAACGGCGTCTTGATCAGTTTAGCCGTTTCAGCACGACTTACGCCCATGACCAACAAACACACATACCACTCTACAACAGTAGCAATGGGTCGCATCATATATTGCGCACATCGATGCAGAATGATAATGACAACGAGTGATTAAAGTAATTTGACATAAAGCCGCATAGCACCCGCGCACGGATCATCTAATCGTATTCGCCAGATGGCGCCAATGTGAACCTCCATATAATACACGGCTTCTCAATTGCACTCACACGAGTCTGCCTCAAACAGCATCTCATTCATTTTTGCAGAGCTCACCGATTTGTCCAACACACAGACCACGGAACGTGCGACATCCGTAGTAATGGGCCGCATCTAGGTGACGCGTGCGATGCGGCCTACTAATGTTGTTGTTGAGCGATCGTTTCTTCGTAGAACTGGAGCACGAGCGACGGATGCTGTGGGACGACGTGCTGCCGCGCCTGCGAAGTCGTATTCAGTCGCTGGAACTCGGCGTACAACTGGTCGACATTCAGCATGTTACCGGTAGTGCCGTCTCGCCTGCCGAGAATCACCTTGACGGCCGCGCTCACCTGTGCCATCTCGACATCATTAGAGACTGTCACCGCGTCTCCTGTGGGACCTTCTTTCTGGTGAGCAGACTGCTTCCGACAGGCTCGCCGTGACATATACCTAGCCCACTGTTGCAGCTGCTGCTGCGAATGCAGGACATTTGCCCCCGGACATCGACCCCCCCGAAAACGATTGTCGTGAACAACTACCCCCGGACCAAACCGTAACCCCAATTTAATCGTAAACCCTAACTGTGACCTAGCCTTAATACGGTAATCTCTATCACTAAACTGTAACCTTCACTGTAATTCTAACCCTAAGTTCTAGACATAATTTCAACCCTAGTCCTAAACACTTAACTCTTATCCTACAGTAACTCTAACACCAGAGCCTAACCGTACTCGTAACTCCTAATTTCTAACTCTAACCATAACCTGGGGTCAGACGTCCGCGATGGTCGTTTACGGGTGGATGGTAGGTGTCCGGTTGGGGGCAAATGTCCGGTCACGTGCTGCTACTGCTGCAGTGAATATAGGTGAATAGAACGGAAACGAGATTCGCCAGTAATGAACGATAGAATTATAGAACGACGCCGACGACCGTTGTTCTATACACAACTGCGGGGCAGCGCAAAAGTCGGAAATTGGTCAATGTGAAAGAGAAAGAAAGATGATACTCCCGCCCATAACTTCATTAAATGCCGACCGATTTTAAAGTTTTTTTTGTAATATTTAGGTTAAATAGTAAATTTGCAATACAGTGTGATTAAAGATCCCACCACACTTCATTCAAATCGCTACACTGCCGTAAGCAATGTTTGCTATTGTCAGTAACAATGACGATGTGGCCTGGTTTTTGCGCTATTATGTTGTGAAGAATAGACTACCGGTTGAGTTTCTGAGACTCAGTCATAACTATATTGGCCTGTAATTAATTTTTCGTGCAAGAATTGGGCTTGGAAAGTGACTGAAACCAATATTATTATAAACGAAGAAAATAAAGCAAGAATTGCGAAAACAGTTTTCACAATGGTTTATAGAAAATTGCAACACACTGAAAATAACAGATGCGCATATAAATCCTCCAAGTGGCGGTATTGTGTTTCATGCAGGTTACTAACTGTAAAATTTTGTGAACTTATATGCCATATTTCGTGAATATGATCAGTGCTTAAAGCGGTGACAAAATGGGGGATGTGTTGCACTCGGGCAGAAGCCGTCGAATGCGTGTAGGAAGTACTGCCTGGATTGGATCATCACGCTTGCTTACCAAAACCGCCAGAGTAGGCTTACGTCGTACACACAATTAATGCAGAAATAAAATCACAAACTGTTCGCAATGTAATTTCAGTTAATAATAATAGTAACTGAAATTTAGTAATAACTGAAAAATGAACATCAGTTAATTGTAATTGTAATCGTAACTGTAAAAATATCTAGTAACTGTAATTGTAGTAGTAACTGTATTACTGAAAAAATCCTTGCAGTCAACTGTCAGCAACGAACAGCGGTTGTGTGTACATCTATGTGTATACAAAATGACCATATACCGCCATCTATGCCTCTATATAGTCCTTCACAACACCAGCCTTTAACCATTCTTGTGAATCGTCACTAGTCAGTCATCCACATACAGGTGAAATGCTTGGAGAGAAGCTGATGAGTTCGCTGGATCAGTGGGAAATAGACGCACAGAAAGTAATGATAGTGGTTACTGACAATGGCAGCAATATGGTCAAGGCCATTAAGAGCCCTTGTTGTTGACAAGAATGGCTGTTCGGAGGACAGGGTTGAGGAAGACAATTCAGAAAGTGACACAGACTGTGTAAGTGAAAGAGAAGGCAAACAGGATGAGAATTTGCTAAAAACCAGACATGGGCGAGTCTGCCACTCTGCATCGCTTGCCATGTGTTACGCATACTCTACAACTATAGTTCTGAAAGAGATAGGCCCCCTATACAAGAATGATGCTTACAGGCACTTAGTGCAGAAGTGTAGGGGCATTGTGAAATGCATCTGAATGTCATCTAAAGGGACGGAAAAGCTTATAGAGAAATGTGAAATGAGGACTGCACAACATGATGGAACTCAGCATATTTAATGGTAAGCCCGCTGTTGAAGTACTTCATGACATGAAATGTGACTCATTAACTCAAACCATAACTGTAATAGTAACTGAAAAATCTACTAACTGTAATTGTAACTATAACTAGAAAACCATAACTGGAATTACACTGAGTGTTCAGTTGGTAAAAGTCACACAGTTCTGAGTTTTACAATAAAAACGTTTGTATGTCTTTCTAATCTGACGAAGGGCAGGCAAAAATAGTGTGGCCTGGCTAGGTGTCATAATAGTTAGGGCGTTAGACTTGGGGCTGAAAGGTCGCAGGTTCGACGGTCGACCCCCTGCCTTGCGCTTTCAGGTAACAACTTGGGCAAATTGTTTGCACACATGTGCCTCTGTCACTAAACAGTAAATTTGGCACCGGTCAAAGGGCGGTGATACGCAGTGGCTGGGAAGGTAACCGTAGGTCTGGCGTCGCACTGGCCATGCGTCACAGACTTCAGTGGTTTATCCACCTACGGGCTTACGGCCTACGGCCAAGGAAGGGAGATGAGCACCCGGGGTACACTCATCATGGGGTATGGCACACTTTTTTCTTGCACGCAGGCAGAAATGAATTGAAAGTCACATTATGTGCTGCACGTACCGACAGTGTTTGTTGAGCGACAACTACGGCACAGTGCCGGTGCCAGCAGCCATCGAGGAGGAGGAATTTCGACAACTGCGCAACGAACTGTCGGACAGAGGCGAAGGTCAGTTATTCGTATAGTCGTACATGACACTAACGGCATTATTGCATACTAGTCTATTTCAAAACTCGACAGAAAATTGCGCTCGAACAAGCGCATATAGTTTTAATACGCCGCATTGTCTGCACACAATACTCAGATGCGGCCATTTCCTACGTATGTCTTATATAGCGTGGTCTGTATGTTGAGCACAAGGGTGAGCTGTGCAAAACGGCTGAACGGATCACAATGTCGTTTGGGGTCCAGACTCATGGTAGCACAAGAACTTTATAACCTTATATATAAGATAGGAGTCCAGATCCTCAGGGGAAGGACGATATTATGGGGCTTCGTTTGGGATCAGATTTGGTTGAGTGCGAAGGTGAATGCAAAAGTGGGTGTGTGGCAGAGATGCGGCTATTTATCTAATTACTTCGGGCACTTGTTAAAACTGAGAGTTTTTCCATTATGCAAGGTGCAAATTGGCATACATAAGCTGAAAGCAATCGTGTGATCTAACGTGCATCACTCTCATCTTCGATGGGCTTATTTGGATTAAATTTAACGATGCCGGTAGCTAAATGATTAGCATTAAATCAGCTGTTTGTCGGTGTTATGAAGACGTCAGTCTCCTCGATGAGTGGTACATACTCGACGAGCAAAGCATTCCTTCTTCTTACTTGCTTCAACCGGCCAGAAGCCACTTTCCACACCTCGACGCCAGGTTAGGTTTTTGAAGTATATGTTAAGATGCTCAAAATATTGCTTAATGGCAGATTCAAACAGTTAAAAAGACTATGAGCACTTACCAATTACTGTCTAGCTAAGTCGAAATGTCAGCGCTGTACTGATGTCAAATGATAAATTTAGTGAAGCCTAGACAGTCGACAAGGTGCACTTTAAGTACAAATAACACGATGTCCCACTGCACGACGTTCCTATATTATCAAAAATGCATCTTTTCGTCAGACAGTCTTAGAAGGGAAATGACAATCTGACAAATGGTGAGCGTGCACGTCTACGTGTCAACTATTGGTAACTTTTCTTACGCGAGAGAAATTAAACTGTTGATTGTTCTTGCATCGATGATCGAAATTCGAAATACGCTGTCATTCACTCCACGTCGGACCTTTGTATACTGTACTTCAGGTCTAAAAGTCACGTCATATTCTCCTACAATGGGCCAGCCATATGGAAGCATGCCGATACCGTTGCAACGACGTCACTGCAGCATCGTGCACAGGCTAACGCCACTGCTGCGTCGTATTGACTGTTCTAGACAACCGGGAGTGCCGAGATTAGACGAGTTTTTCATGCAAGGGGTGTCGGGGGCGGAGCCTGCAATGCACCATTGCAAGTTGTCGGTGTAGTATGAACGGAGGCTAACGCCACTGCTGCGTCGTATTGGCTGTTCTAGACAACCGGGAGTGCCGAGATTAGACGAGTTTTTCATGCAAGGGGTGTCGGGGGCGGAGCCTGCAATGCACCATTGCACGTTGTCGGTGTAGTATGAACGGAGACGGAGACGGCGACAGCGACGTGGAAGCGACAGCGAGCGACTTGGAGGACGTGAGGACGTGGATAGAGGCACAGAGAACTCTGGGAGACATGCTTCAGCGTGCCGCCACCACCTGCTTCGTTGAACGAAACCAGTCTCTCACCGACCGACAGCGCCGCATATACTTTCACTCGAGTATTTTACCGCTTTGTATAGGGTAGACTTTCCGTGTATCTTGTGCTTAACTGGTCGCAATGACTGTGTTGTCTCGTTTGAGGTCACTGTAAACGCACAGCTGAGGCTTATTGTTCCCGTTCACCCGTTACATTTGTCCTATTATGTGTGCCGCAGAGATGGACGTCGGTTGGATCCATTCATGGGTTTGATCGGGTTGGGTCAAAATTTCTGTCATCTATTGGGTTGGGTGCAGATTACAGGTTCCATTTTTAGTAGGGCCTAAAGCTCTGATAAATGCAATAGAAAATCTGCACATTTTTTGCACAGCGCGGTTATAACATCACCACTTTACATACTTATTATATAAAAGTCCAGTTTTATTTGTATGCGACAAAAATTAATACGCACAGTGCACCTGTGTGTAACCTGGATATCACTGACGTAAAACTGTTTGATAATGTTGCACTGTACCTGGTACATGATTTGCTTGCTTCTCGGTCACGTCTTGTTTGTTCGGAAAATGTTGGGTTAGGTTGGATCGTTAAGAAAGTAGATTGTGTCGTGTTTGGTCCAGCAAATGCACCCATGTCCATGTGCTGTTTGTGAACGAATAAACGATGATGACGACGAGCAGGATACTGGCTGCATTTGGCTGACGCATATGCAATTTGTCTCATAACGTAGAATTTATACCAACGTTTGAAATCCAAACGCGTCTCGCTGTTTGTAGTAACAGTTTTTGCACTCGTAGTCTACTACAGTCTGTTAGTCTGCAGTCGTAAGATGACCGAATGTTGCAGAAAATCACCAGGAGTTGGCATTAGCGCTCTCACTGGATGCATCACGAGTGGTCGTCATTAGAATATCAAAGGATCACCGAAACAGCATAGGTAGCAGTGATCAGTTCTTTTCATAGTCGTAGATATAGGAATGCTAGGTTCACAGGAACTTGCAATTTAGGAATATTTTTTATCTAGGATGGTATTTGTATATATGGCGTATGATACGCATATAACACCCAGATAGTATAGAACAATGCAATTTGCAAAGCTGTTGCAGAAGCTGCAGTAATTTTAGACCACCCGCGCTGCGCGAAGCGCAATCGGGGAGGGCTTAATATGTTTTGCTGATGTTTTTTATATACGCCGTGTCCCAAAAACGTCCACCTTTTTATTTTTTAATAACTCTGTCAAAAATTAACTGATTTTAATAATTTTTGGTATGTTAAATTCTGAGAAAATTTGACATTATACAGATGATGCACGGTAGTGAGTGGACATTGAAATATGCGCCCTCGTGCGACATTTTCAACCTCGAGTTCATCATATTTCAATGTCGCACGAATGACAGTGCTTCATAATTATGTTTTGTCGTATGGCCAACCACTAGCTTGAAATTGTATATCGTCTTGTGAGACGGTGGCGAAACGCGAGTCAGTATCATATGCCATCTAAAAATGCACACAGACCTAATTACTGTTCGTGGTTAGCAGTGTTAATTAGAGTGCTATAGCATTTTTTACTGCAAAATTGCACTGATCAATAGCTTTTAGAAATAAATAAAATATTCCTAAATTGCAAGTTCCTGTGAACCCAGCATTCCTACGCCTGTTGTTTTCAATTTTTGTAGAAATAGTTAGTTGCTACCTGATTCGCCCAACTATGATGATTATAACCATTTCATTGGAGACCTCTGGAGGCGTGCTATTTCTTAGGACATCGGCGACACTACGGACATCGCCGGCTATGCGACAATACGGATGATAATGATGATGATGATGACGACGAATGTGATGAATTTTCACAGGAACCGAGAATCACAGTGCGGCTGGTAAAAATCAAGACTCGAAGGCGAAGAAGTCCGACGATCAGCGGAGAAAGGACGAGATGTTCGCCGAGTTGCTGCACTCTGCCGACGAGGCGGGACAGCATCGCTACTTGACGGCCGTCGCCAGACTCCGCAGCAGCGGCGATAGCAACATTCAGTCGGCATTTGACGACGACGACGACTCAGCCGCGGCCAAGTACCGGTTGGACTTCCGGCGACTGGTCCTGGCGGCGCTGTGGCGCAGCGTCGAGGAAGCCAGGGCTCGAGCATCGAGCTCGCAGCGTGCGAGTGATGAGGGGCCGTGGAACATAGACCGCAGGACGGTGGCATGGAGGGACCGTCGAGGATAGAGGGACCGTGGAGGACAGACGGCAAAGCGGCAACATGATGAGGGGCTGTGGAACATGGACCACAGGACGGCGGCGTGGAAGGACCGTCGAGGATAGACAGACCGTGGAGTACAGACCGCAAAACGGCAGCATGATGAGGGGCCGTGGAAGGTGGACCGCAGGACGGCTGCGTGCCTGCTGAACGGCAGTGGCGGGAGCAGACTGACGACATCGGTGGACGACCAGCTGCGACGAACGATCGACGACGACGTGCAGTCGGAGGGCGGACATCGGGCGGTGGTGCTGCAGGGAGCCGAGGGATCGGGACGGACGACGGCGCTGCGCCGCTACGTCGAACTCGTGGCCACGGAGGGGACCCCGCCGCCGCTGGTGATCGCGCGGCGCGTGGCATGGCCCGGACGCACGGCCGTCGACCTGCTGTGCGATCTGGTTACCCGGCTGAGCGCGGTGATCGGAGTCGCGCCCGCCGACGACGACGACGACGGAATGCCGTCACCGGTCGGCAACCAGCGCGTCGACCTCCAGAGCCTGGTGAAGTCTTACGCCGGCCTCCTCCGAGCGTTCTCCGAGTCCGCTCGCGGCGGCAGGCTGGTGGTGGCCGTGGACGGGCTGGAGAACGTTCGTCGAGGTGGCGCGGTCAGCGGCGGCGATGTCAACTGGCTAGCGCTGCCGCTGCCGGTAGGCGTCCACGTCGTCGCGACGTTCCTCGCCGGGGCGGACCTCGACTCGCCGTCGCTGACTGCGGCCGTCGGCGGCCGCTCGGTGCGGACGATCGACGTCGAGGGACTGTCAATCAATCAATCATGAATATCAGAGTGATCCAGAAGACTAATGACAAAACTAATTCAGAACCCATTAAGAGTGGTGAGAGTGCAAGCTAATGGTTATCAACGCGTTAAGGGACGGTCGATCAACGTCGAGGACTGTTGATGTCCAGAAGAGAGTTCCAGACCGTGAGGCCAGCAACTGAATATGCTCGACGGCCGTAAATGTTGTTGCATGAAAAGGTGTATAGAATGCCGGCTCTACACAGAAGTGTATGGCGAGTTCTCATCTCCCTTCCTTCCTTAAGCTATTAGTCCGTAGGTGCATGATATACTGCGGACTGTGTGACACGTGGCCGGTGCGACACCACGAGGGCCTGTCAGCGTCCAGGGAAGGACGATCGACGTCGAGGGACTGACAGAGGCGGCAGTCAACCAGGTCCTCGACGACGCGTTCCGCCGTCGACGTCGACGACCGCAGCTGGACAGCCGCCTCTCGGTCGTCACTCAGCTGAGCGGCGACGGCGCGAGGCCACGGGCCGCCTACGTCGCTCTGCTGGCCGACGAGCTGGCCGCGCGGTCGGCCACGATGAACGCCAGTTTGGAGCAGCTTGAGAAGCCGGTGAAACAGCTGAAGAACATCGACAAGATCGCCAACGAACGATTCAAGCGCGCCGAACGACAATACGGAAAGTTCGTTTCTCTGTCTGGAAAAAAATATCGTTTACAGTACTGATCTTTGACCATTTGTTGTTTTTCGGTTGCTGTTGCAACACTATCGACGAAGACGTCCTTGATCTGCTGCTATACTCTGGTGTGCAGAATCGTACCTGCGGTACATAGACATGGTCAACATGAATTGTCGGTACACAGACGCACAATTAATTTATACACCAAACTGCACCCACCGCTACTGCGATGAGTGAGTGAGTGCGTGGATTTGTATAGCGCATTATCGTCAAGAACCCCTAATGCGCTGGATACTAGAGGTGTGCATGGGAATGGGGAAGACTGGGATCCCATGGGTCCCATGGGATTCCCATGGGAATGGCAGTAAAATCAGCCATGGGATGGGAATGGGAATTAAGTGCATGGGAATGGGAGTTAAGACGTGGGAGTTGGAATAGTCTTCTATGAATATCTTCTGTTCTTACATAGTAACATGGAGTAAGGGCAGTAATTAATGCGGGTGGTACTACAGCCTGAGACTGAGCAAGTTGTGCTGAACTGAAGTAAACTAACATTGATAACATTGATACTTGAAAGATTAATCGGACTACTTTGATTAAAATTTGTTACAACCTACTTTTG
>Ga0126330_10000170_pt1 | contig 14804 bp, 7 predicted proteins | sample InaspJWI91metaG_FD_97004 | JGI IMG/M metagenome (GOLD analysis project Ga0126330, IMG submission 97004) | Marine gutless worms symbiont microbial communities from Oahu, Hawaii - Inanidrilus sp. 2 OAHU.JWI-91 metaG | ecosystem: Host-associated > Annelida > Digestive system > Unclassified | place...
GAGCCTTGCCATGCCGACATCTGTGCATGATGACACCGAGTTTGTACGTTACTCGATCTGCCACATCGAGCCAGTGTAAGTCATCATGCATGATTTGAGTCAGGCCATGGTCGAACTTTCTTGGGTCAATTACGACACGTGCGGCAGCGTTCATAACACGCTGCAGTGTCAGTGACAGACTTCGTGGCTCCAGCAAGTATGGCATTGCACTGGTCAACGCGGGAGGTCACTGACTTGATTGTTGTCGGCGTGGCGTAGTGGTTAGCGGAGTTGGTCGCATGAACGAAATTAACGCACGTCGGGCCCGGTTAGTACTAGGATGGGTGGCCGTCTTCGGGCGGGTATACCATCTCGGTATGTAGCCAGCCAACTAGGTCAACTCAGCCTTGCATCCCTCCGGGGTCGTTTAGTCGAGTACCAGCTTCGGCTGGGGTAAGGGCGGGAATTTCACCTCTGCCGGGTGGCAGATAACACTGTGTGTCTCATATGGTATGAGTTCCCGTAGCCGTGAGGCTAGTTGCTAACTGTTATACTCCATTTACCTTAGGCCCTACCTTACCTTGAACTCAACTCGACTGCAGTTTGCGAACCGCAGCTCGCAAACAAGTCAGCAGGAGGGGGTTCGCCTGCGCGCGACGACACAGTGACGTCACTTGCTGCAGCGGTATCGATATGGTGGCCCAGTATGTGTCATCCGTAAACCGAAAGTACATGACGTATGTTCGCTACGCCTCCAGAGGAGGTCCAGACAAGGCCGTAACTAGGATTTATTTTCGGGGGGTGTTGGGGGACGACCAGCGGTGTCGTGGTAATTTTTTATTTATGGTAACGCATACATGGCGAAATCATGTTCGCGAACTGACACACAGACAGACACGCAGAAGAACAATCAAACACTCGTCGCTATACTCCTCTCCCCTATCAGGTGTGGAGTAACTAGAGTTCGCGAACTCCATATCATATCATATCATGTCATATCAAATCATACATTTATAGTGCGCCAACTACTAAGAGAACCTAGACCATATAGGTGCATTAAAAAAGTCAGCCAAATGCTAAAACACTGAGAAAAACACAAAAATCAACAAATGTTAGAAGCTTAGAAGCTTGACTAAAATAGTGTGCTATTGTAGTCCTATTGTAATACGAGTGTTCAGAACTAATCGACCTATATAGTCCCCTGTAGTGTCTGTAGTCAATGAATACGATCGAATTTGGTCGTGACGCTGACTCGCCGCATTGACTGTGCGCACGACCAATTAGGCTAAAGCTTGGTGTATCTGGTTGTTCAGGTCAGTTCAGGACCAGTGACAGAAAATATTCGACCGCTAAACTCTATGTACTTGTGCGCTGAACGATGAAATCAGATCTAGTAGCAGACTGTTTCTGATTATCGAGTTACATGTAATACCTTATAAAGGATATTCTTGATAGGTCCAGAAAAATACAGCGTATAAGCTTAATTATGGGGCAAAAACTACTTGCTACTAATTAATGGTGCTTGATTCTTCTATTCAACCGAACCCCGTATACTACATCGAAAAGTGATGTATTCGCCAGTAAATCACTCACGGGTTGGTGTCGGTACTATACGGTATAGAGTACGCTCGTAGACGACGTGAGAGCGTGATCTTTTGACCTCTGAAACCGCGTGTATAAGCAGCTTGCATTACTGCCAAACAGCCACGGTTCAGAGAAACTGCAGGGCCAATCAATCAGTCAATCAATCGATCGATCATTTGTTTGCTTGTAAGGAAGTAGGCTAAATATGTATGGAAACAATAGTACGAGTAAGTAAGTAAGTAACCGTAACTTGCCTATTATTAAGTAAAATGCATGTAAAATGCTAGCAAAATACGCAGGTAGAAAGGACAGCGATGAACGAGCACTGTGAACAAAACAGCACACATAACGTTGAGACCTGAAACGGTATACATAGGGTGACAGTGGCGTGATTTCAATGCCAGCTAGCTTTCGCCGCCATCTTGTGGGTAAAACTCTGATAAATGTTTTCACTCTGATATCGTTGAAATACAAAAAGTTGGTTAACTATAGGCCTAGCCGCAAAATAAATAATAACCGACAAATGATAAAAAATAAGCATAAAACCAAAGCGACTTTGTGAACTTATTTTGGATTATGGACGAAATTTTTTTCAACGACTTTTTGACATGTCAGTTAAAAACGTAAACTGGGTTTTTGAAATTTGAAAAAAAAGCGAAAATTACGTATTCTCGAACCCTGAGCATAGCTATGCGGGCTGACTAGAATGAAGAGTACGACTTGTTCACTTAGGACAGCGGTTGCCGAGGCCATCCGGCTAGCTGTTCCCCCGCTGGAGGACGACGACCGATAATCGATAATCAGAAACAGTCTAACTAAACGTTGGCGAGGTAGTGATCATACAGACATTTTCATAAACCAACGTATAGATTATTATTTAAAACACGATAAATCTTCGCCCCTTAACTTTACACGTTATGCTATGTTATACCCACAAAATGGCGATCGTATCGTGGCCATAGATTTTGTGACGTCACTTCACCCTATATGTATACGAAATGCTCTGCATCAAACGTTATTCGTAAAACGGAAACCGTGACGATGACATCATGTGGCGTCGTGACTTGCTGACGCGTTGAAACGTTTCCCGGCGAATTTCCGAGTTGTTCAATCAATCAATCAATCAAGGTTTTTTTTATAGTGGCCTAAGTAATCTAAATCACTGCGAGGTCCACTAGAGTGCTAGACGGAAGGATTACTGCAGTAGGAATGTTTTCAAACGACGTTTAAATGACTGCAACGTAGAAGCTGAGACGATGTGCTCAGGAAGAGAGTTCGTAAATATTTGCTAAAATTATTCTTATCGTTGGATGGAGAGAGCGGTACCGAAGAGAGACCACGGGAACGCCCATCGACATGGAGGTCGTTGTCTGACGATGCGTTCCTCGCCTTTGGCCCCCCCCAGGAAACGATTCGAACCCCATCCGCGAGAGGGGTGGCGGCAGTGCATTGTATACTGCGGCCTGTTATTGGTCAGTAATGGCCAACTAACTAAACGTTTCAGTTAAAGCAACACTAAATGTAACTTAAATGTTAAATTTTCAGTTGATAACTATTTTTTGCGCATACATCGCCGACGTCGTTCGGTCCGACGTTTGCCCGCCGTCATCGCGCTTGGCATGCCCACCGCCGCCGCCGATGTCGCCGCTGGAGCGCGAATCGTTTCCTTTGCAAATCCAAGATATGGTACGCATCGTCCGCACACCATGGACGTATCGTCGCTTGGCGTGCTGCGGCGTAATTACCTGCACGCCAGGTGATGCATGCAGGCCACGTGTGATATGTCAAACACGAACAGCTTGCAACCCGTCTATCACTGACTGACTACCGTCATCTGTTCGCCGGAATAACAGGCAACGGGAAACCGTCGAACGGCACACGCAGGCGGAAATCTTTCATATCGCATTTTCCTTCAAAACACCCCCATCAATTTGCGAGCATCCGCTCTAGCAGCGAGAGTGTCAGACCATCAACCTGTGTTTTGCGCGTTTTTCAGTTCTTTTTTCCCAAGCTATTTTTGTGACGGCCGTCACAGTCGTCACTTCTAAAGTAACTTTTTCGCACGATGTGGCTTTAGCCCCTGTTAGAAGCTCTGCAGTTTGAATTTTGTGGTCAGCGGGGATTTTTATCATGCAGTTCTATACAAAGAAAATTATGTACTATTATACACTTTGAAAACGGCGCAGTCCTGAAAATCGTGTGCTTTTATAAAATGCTGATAAACAATTTACACGCAAACAGTGAAGTTTCTGGTCGCAAATTACACCTTTTTGATGAAAGACACACGTGTCATCTAAGCTGCATGCTTGCCTATTGTTTACGTAAAAAAAATCAAAATCTACTTAATTTATGCAAAATGAGGCATAATTTATCTGATTAATCTGCGTCCGTTTTTCCGTCCAGACTATATACGGCCAGTTCTCCCCAGCAATAGAAACATATTGCACCGGTAGCGTCCAACATGTCAGCATATGCATGATATGCCGGACAGTCAGCATTTCTGAATGGCCGAATTGCTGTTTGCGCCACATATGTAATCATTCGTTGATTCCTGGTCTTTCCTCAACCTTTCCTCGCCAAAAACTGCGGATTGAGACGAAACCGACTGATCTGGATTCACTTGAAAAATTGCTGACAAATTGCTGGCATGTGCGTGTATTTCAGTTCACGTGAATGGTCACAAATCGACTTTTCCTAAGTCCGAGTGGGACTTATCAAAAGTAGCATAAGTAGAAGGAGGTATATAGTCGGCGGGATGCGGCACAGCTGCTGGACACGGGCGACGGCGGCCAGCAGGTGCTCTGTCCGTTAATATAGCCCCGGCTTGGCTGTTGTCCGTCACGCAAGCCGTGCCGTCAATTTGCACTCCGCGTGCGTGTGGCCGCTCTATACAGGGTGGGTCAAAAAAGTAAGCTGTTGAACTGTGTTATTTATTTCAAAGGTCAGAGTGACAATAGTCGTGACGTTAAATATTCTATAATTTTGTGAACGGTCCAGGACTTGAAAGTTGGAATTGGAAACACTAATTCTATGTCTGTGGTTAAATATTCTATGCTACACTTATTACGTCATGTTTACGTAACTGCCTAACAGTAATTTCACTGACTGCTTTCAGTCACAGAATATTTAAACACAAAACAATTGTGACGTAAAATATTTAACGTGAAAATATCACATAATGCTTCATTATCCCCGCGAAAGCTTTCGCGAGGGATTATGTAATCACCGGCGTTGGTTTGTCTGTCTGTTTGTCTGTCTGTTTGTTAGTTTGTTTGTTACCACGATAACTAAATATAACGTGGACGGATCTGGACGAAATTTTTTGGGAAGGTTCCTAGGGGGGAAAGCAAGCCCAAGTTCGTTTTCGGTTACGATCGCTAGCCGGGTGTGGAGGTTACTGTCCAAAAACGCAGTAAACCGGGGATTTTTTCCAATGTAAACAAACCAACAAATCACTTGACGCATAATAAATAAGTAATACATTCTCAACTCAACTCACTCAACAGAGAATTACGGACGCAGGTGGGAGCGAATTTCGCTTTCGCGGGGATCTGTACTCTCAAGAGAGTACTTTCCCTCTAGTTTTCTCTGTAGTTGTTCGTCTTTGTTCACGTTCCTCCTGTCTTGTCAGTTTTATTGACATATTCGCTTGAAATCAACAGCTTACTTTTTTGACCCAATCTGTACATTAGCATTAGCGCTAGTTCCTGGATACGCAAACAACGTGCGAGAACTCAGCAACTTCGTGGCTACGCTTTCGCGGAAACGATGACGGCAATTGATACGTGAATTCCAGTCCCAACTATATGCATAATAACAACAGCGAATTGCTGCAGTACTCACAGCGAACGGCCGCATGGCTGCTATAACGCCTTGCGAAAAAGTTTAACTCTCGCCGGATATTTTTTATTCTTCACAAGGGCTGGAAGATGGCGGGGGAAAAATACGGGCCCCACTTAATGCACAGTTCAATGGGCCTACCGAAGTCCACACACAAATCGGCGTCTCGGAGGGTTCATGTTTTTTGACCGTTTTAGCACAGGCTGTCAGCTGTGACCGACACATGCACACGCACACGTGCGCGCATAGCCTACATACCGCGGAGCATCGGTAACAATGGGCCGAATCTTTGCACTCGTGCATGCGATGCGGCCTAACAACATATAGCTACTACAGTACTGGTAGGCAGAGACCACATCGCTGCTGCGACCTTGCAAATAACGAATCCACACCCGTACGGCACCTCGATCGGTTCAGCCGTTTTTGTGGAGCGCATCGGTGTGTCCATCACTGACAGGCCGACAGACAGATCACGCTACATCATGTCACCTGTTTTGCTACGCCTTGCCATGCGGCCTAATAATCATAGGTTCCTGATTTATTCAGAGTCATCGCTGAGCAACAACATTATTGAACATTATTGCGTCTGTCTGTTTGTGATGCGGAGATTTTGAAGCTGCGGCTGCTGCTGCAGCTGAAGTAGTGTGCTTGGCGGTGTATTGCTAGGGTCGCCGCGATGCTACATCGGTAACACTGGGCCGCATGATCTTTATTAGCTACGCTTATAGCGACGCGGCCTAATAATAACAAGTATGCTGGATCTCATTAAGTCCGACCAAAATTTACACGGCCCGCATGTCGCGAGGCAGCAGCAGCTATCGAGCGCCCGACCTCATCAGCAAGCCCGCCGGCCGCCGCTGCTGCTGTCGGCCGACGGGACATACAGACGGACAGACGGACACTCAGCCGTTTTATGACGCTTTCCGCACACTACGCGAATCGCGTAATAATCTGCGGGAAACTGCGTTTCTGAACCAGCGCATCTCGGTGGAGGTTCAGCGTTTCAGAGCAGTGTGTCATCATACCGACACCTTTATTTCCGAATTGCGAGTCCCTATACATAGGGTGACAGTGACGTAATTTCGTTACTGGTTTTCGCCGCCATCTTGTGGGTAAAACTCTTAGAAATGTTAGTTACTCTGCTGTCACATAAATACGCTTTGTCGGTGGTTAATGATCACGTGGACATTTTCTTAAACTAACTGGTTAAAGTTTATTTGAATAACACGGTAAATCTTCACCTATTAACTCCACACATTCCAAGTTATACCCATAAATGGCGCACATATCATGACCATAGATTCCGTGACGTCATTTCGCCCTATGTACTGTAGCCATCGAGAGGTTGTCCGAGAGGATTGTCGAGCACGTAAAATGAACAAAGAGGATGCCATGGATCGTTGTAAATGGAGGAAGATGATAAAGGATATCCGATGATCAGGATGGGTGTGAGTGGGTGAGTGTTTCTTCTGGTACCGGCCTACCCCGGGTTGTCCCGGACAAAAGCCGTTAAACTGTTGTGTGTGTGTACACTGTAGCCATCCGTGACATTAGGCCTATTATCACTCGCGAGTATTGTGATGAGCATGGCTGTCTGCGTGTGACGCGGAGGTGCCGAAGCTGCGGCTGATGCGGCTGCGGCTGCGGCTGCTGCTGCGGCGGAGGGAGTGTGCATGGCGGTACACGGCTATCTGCGAGCGGTCGGACAACTGCATCGCTACAGTCGCCGCGACGTCGTCGAGCATCTCGACGCTTGCATCGCGCAGCAGACTACAACCAGAGTCTTCGTCAGCAGATACCTTACTCAGGTATACAGACGACGACGCTCGATCGCAGCCTCGCAGAAATACGATTACAAGTTGTACGCCTACGTGCTTGACTGACTTCCCCGTGCCTACAATTGGCGGCACAAAAACCGGGAAATAGGTCATTGTTAGGCACGCGCAGATATTTCATTATTGACACTGCTCGCATAGCGTGCAGAGCAGTGTCTATGAAACTATCGGGTGTTAGTCTGTCCGACAGTATGTCGGTCTGTCCATGCGATCATTTGGCCTCCGCACGCCGCTGCGGCACGTTTGCTGCTGAGCGCTCTACCGGCAGAAGATATCGATCGACAGAGGAGGCGGGGCGGACACCAAGCAGCACAACCGCCGTAGAAGGCTCAACGCAGACTCGTTTTATAGCGAGGTGTACTGGCACATGTAAGTTGTGACGGGATCTCTAATGGTGGATTACAAAGTTACTGATGAGTTTGATTCTAGAAGATTTGTGAAAATCTACTGGCATTTGGCATAGTTACGGGAAATGGTGTAGTGGCACCTTTTGGACACACAGTTGTTAATTTATAGCTCTGTCTATACTGGTTTATGTCGTAGAATTGTTTGTTACCGATTTTTCGGCCGCCCCTCCCATTTTTAAGATGCTTTCGTCGCCAATGGTATAACATATTTCAGCGTTTCTTAATTTTTTTTTCGTTTCATGCCCCATGGGGGCATTCAGTAATGCTGCGATCCCTCAATCTGTCTGTCCGTCTGTCTGTATGTCTGGCTGGCTGTCGCATGCCCTAACTCAAAAAACGGTGCATTTGATGGCTATGGTTACTATTGAAATGTAACAGAAAGTTGCATGCTGGAAGTCGAACCCACTGGTCAGCACGGCCGCCGTACTGCCACCGGAAATAGCGGGGACATATCGTTTCGCGGCGATCAGGGCGCGATCAAATGACAGGGCGATCAAATGACGGTTTGCTACTGTTGACTGCGTGCTGTGTGTTGGATACAGCAGCAGGATGTTGATGCTGAGAGATGCGGCGACCCTCATCAGTGGACTCTAGCGTGTGATGTCGCGTGCAACTCGGCGATCGATGATCGAACTCGTTTCTGTGTGCGACGCGGCGCGGACGACGTCTGTATGATAGTGACGGTGCGTCGACTACCAGACTTCCACCTGGCGTCCGTCGTCACTGGGACCAGTAGACTGCCGGACTTAGCTACGGCTGCTGCTGATACACGCTAGGTGTCGTGGATTGACAATAAGGTTGAAAAACACAATGGAATTAGTCAACGAATCAGTTTAGCCGAAACAAATTTGTGCAGCCCCATAAGTCGCCTGCGAATAAGATATGGAACATACACGTAAGTAGGATATCCGTGACTGCTTATGCCGTAGAACATTCAGATAGTAACCAAAGTGTCATTTCCTCTTGTCTAATAAATGCCGATTTTCCAGATATTGCATGTGGCGTCCTGCAGCCGACGCTATGCTTTACGCTCAACGTACCTATTCACCTACTTTTGTGGAATTAACGCTAAATATTAATTTTTCTTGCAAACTACAGGTCTACTGCGATTGACGTCAGGACAGAGAAGACTGCCGATGTCAAAAAATTTCCACCGCGCGGGCAACCACGACGCTGAGTCACGACATCACGGGGACGATTGCTCGTCATGCACGAAGCGCGGCGGTTTGTGTGGCCACCAGCAGGCTGAAAGGCAAGGCAACATCGTGCGGTCGGCGAAAATACGCCGTTACAGGCGGAGCTTTTGGCGTTATCGGCGAGCGCTGCCCATAGGCCTGATCAGAGCAGCAGGAAGTAAATGACATAGGCCTATTCTAGCATAGTCTGTCCATTTTAATAGGCCCAGCACGATGCGTGGATCGTTGAAATTCTATAAGTAAACCGATGTGGATCTGCACGACCGTCTTCGTAACTTTTGCGATACAGAGACGTCGAACTTCGTGTTACGTACGTGTGCCGCGGAACTGGTCTAACTGACAGTGGCTTATTTTTCGCTGATCGGCCACCAGCTGCCGTGCAGAGAGAGAGAGAGAGAGAGAGAGGTAAACATCATGCCATTAGAGAGCACCTATTTGATTTAGTGACAGTTGTGTTTTATATCTGCCGATATCGTTATTGTTATTTACAATTTGTCGCCATAGCATTTTATTGTATCTACATGTGTATGAGCTTTGTACACAGTTGCGTTCGACAACCGTTTTTAAAGAATAAAAGATGAGATGATGAGATGAGACCAGAGCATGTGAAGGGAGCGAAATATCCGCTCACCGCTCATACCTGTTTCAATAACCCCCGCTCACCGCTCCGCTCCCGCCCACTCGATTTACGGATGGTTGATGGCATGGCGTAGGCTCGTAGCGGTAGCGACGTGGAGCGTATCAACGAAGTTACTCTGCGTCGAGCCAGGTTAGTACGTAGATGGGTAAATTGACTAAATTCGTGCGGGTATACGATTTCGGTACGTAACTAGCAGGTATACGTAACCAGCAGGTGGATAACTTTGATGAGTTCTGAGCTCATTAATTTGGTCAACTGTAAAACAGTTTACGCCTTTGCCTACTTCTACCAGTTAAATAAGTAAGTAAACAATCGTATTCGTACTTTGAAGTGGCGTAATTACTTTCAGGAAAATCAAACAGTTGTGGAAAATGTTGTGGCGAAAGCGACAACATGCCGCGCGGTGTGAACGTACCTTAAGGCTGTTGTTACTCTGTGTTGAAACTGCAGCGAAACAATGACTATGTACAGTGTTGAAACATAAATTATAGCTTAAAACGGCGGTTATAGGAGTGCCACAGTATGGAAACTGGATCATTGAGCGGAATTGTCTAGCACGTTTATTCAGTAATGCACACCCTGCAGCCACGTCGTGAAGCCGAGACGGTAAGCCTATCATGCACCGGAGATCCAACCAAAACGTGGCGTTTAAGGTTTGAAAGTGTGGAATTAACCTTTTCATTGGCAAATGTTTTGCCCTCATTTAATACACATGAAACTGACACAGAATTAAAGGTACTTCACCTTGAGTCAAAAACAGGACTCTAAAGTCTTGCCCGTAACTTTCCCAATTGTTCTCTCCTCCCTTACTTATCTTTTTTTTGCGAATAGACCCGCATCGTTTCCAGGCCGGATGTCGTAAAAGGCGATTAAACCTGGCTTCAGTTTTTGTGCTTCTTTTGTGGCGTAGTACATTTCTTTTGATTGGTTAATGCATGCTTTTGTTGTATTAGGTTTAGTTGTTTTTTATACCAAGCCAAAAAGATTGGCTTGGGGAAACGTCTCCGAAATGACCTATTTTATGTCGAGCGGGAAGTAAAACCACAACTCAATCAATCAATCAATCAATCAATCAACTGACCCAAATTCTACCATAGATCGCAGACATATTGTAGGCGCAGGGACAAGCGTACATGCTTGTGGCATTCACTTCATTCGTAGGCACAAATGACATCAGTGACATTTAAAGAACATTCGCTTCCCTTTCCTGTGCCTTCGCTATTCTCGTATACTGTAGGCTATTGGCGGCTCTGAATACGTCTATGACATTTTGTATACGCAGCGCCGCGAGTTGAAGTCGCAGGTACTTTCCTGCACTAGGCGTTGTTGGCCACGTCCCGTCTAATCATGGGGAGTTTCCACATACGTGTACGTATATAGTCTAGAAGGAAAGGATAAACACTACAACGCTAGGTTCAAGAATCGGCATATAACGCAGAGATCTGGAAGTCGTAGGTCCACTAGGTCAAAAACATTTTACTGATGCTGACATATACATTCACTCTTATTCCGTCTTCCCGTCTGCATGTTCAGGATTAGGTTATTGTTATTGTTTAACACTGTACATCTTATTTTAATGCATTTTAGCATGTGTATTCATTTTACTTTGTCTCGTTGCGGTTTGTCAACTTGAATTATACTCTTGATTGATTGATTGATTGACTGCATCAACCCGCAGAAGAACGACGTAAGCAAACACTTCAAACAGAATAATTGACGCCGACGCGGAGCATTGATCGTCATCTCTGTGAGGGTTGAGCACCCTGCGTGTTACTGTTGTCAGGCCGCATCGCATGCACAGATGCAGCCTACTGCTACAGACGTGTAGTGTAGTTTGAGTGTGTCTGTGTGTCTCTCTGTTCGTCACAACTGTGAGCCCTAAAAACGGCTTAACCCATCGTTAGGGTTGCTATGTGAAGGGAACGAAAGTGCGCCGATACAATTGGCACAGTGCCGGTTTCCTGGCTGGCCATTTCCAGTGCTAAAATATTAATATTTTTTCAAATAAAATATACTGAAGCAATTTTACCAAACAGCACTCGGAAACTGTTATGGTTTGAAATTACCAAAATGCTGATTGCAGTTTAAGAGAAAAATTCTCTATTGTGTCATTTATTATAATTTTCGGCACGCTTTCCGGCGTGAACGTTTCGCTGTCCGCACTGCATCAGCTCGTTTCATTGTGTTTCAGATTATCGTTCTGGTGGATTTTTCATACTGACTAGTCGACAGAGTCGACGGGCAACTCAACATGGTGTCGTTGGTTTCCACGCAGCTTATTGTGGTGAACAGGACATCTATAGTGCCCGACCACACCGGCGACAATGACAACGACAGTGGTGTCCAGCCGTCGCCGTCTAGCCCCGAAGTATTTCATGTCAACATTGCGACTGACGGCCACTCTGGGACTTCGGAGGACAGTCTGGCCACGAAACTGGCGGCTGTAAGGCTCGAGGATGACGCTGACGGAGAGTGTTTACAACAGCTGCCGGAAAATGACTCCAAGCATGTTGAACTCCCGGCTGACTGCACCGGTCCAGAACTTCAGAACGGTTACTTAGAGACTTGTGATGCAACGCCGAAGTGCATCCATGAGTGTAGTTTCTCCGAACTGCCTTGTGTGGTGTCGGTGACGTTGGCGAATGATAACTACGACGACGACGAACCTGACCTTGGCATCCCGATGAAGTCAAGCGAGGAACGACAAAGAAACGATGACGTAGAAACTGGGAATGCGAAACAGTCCGATGCCGTCGAGGACAGCTTGGAGACGAGGTTAGAAGCCGTTACTCTCGATGACGCAGCCACAGCAGAAACAAATGAACAGAAACTTTTGCGCCGAGGACCCATGTACGGTGTTGAGACGAGCTCGCAATCAACGAAGTACATGAAATGCAGTCCTCGCGCGGGTGACGGGGCACCAGTGAATAGCGTGAGTGGATTCATTGGAGCTCAGCTTATTAGCGCTACTCAACCACTACCAACCGGTCTGGGATTCACTGGAGCTCAGCTCAGCGCTGCTCAGCCACTACCAACCAGTCTGGGATTCACTGGAGCTCAGCTCAGCACTACTCAGCCAGTACCAACCGGTCTAGGATATCTTGACAACCAGTCATCCACTCAGAATGTTCCTCGACCAAATATGGCTGTCCGTTATTTGCCAACGCAGCAGAGGATTCCAGGTCCATTTGTGCAGCCCCAGTGCCGCTTTATGCCTGGACGTACCTTTATCCCCTCAAATTTACCTAACCATGCCATATTCCCGACAAGTTGTAAGGCAGAGGAGTTTCTCCCATGTCCGCCGTTTTCGGGAAACCCTCCTAGGGCTGGTCAGTTTTTGTCGATGCGTCAAAATTTTCCTTATCCAACGCAAACTGCAACGCTGCATATGCCGACAGAACATATACTCCCAGAACTCAGCACAGACGATGTCAATGAAGAATTAATAAAACTGAAAGGTTTCGACGATCAGAGCGCCGTTCAGCTTCAACGGATTACGCAACACAAAGGAAACGACATCATCCGCGGGTTTCCGATAATGGAGACGGTACCGGTCATACCGTCAGTCCCATGTCAACAACGCCTACCTTCCCCAGAGGAAATTGTTGGACAAACGCAACTTGGACAAACACCGCCCTATTTCTTCGATACTTCAGCAGTCATGAGGCATTACTCTGACAATGCTCCAGCGCATACACCTGACATGATGCTGCCTAATCAAACGCAGCAGCATCACATCAGTAATTTCATGCCGCCAGTCGTCGCGAACCAGCCGTTTGATTCGCCGCCGCCGCCCCTCGAACAGGTGCCCGTGGATTCTCCGGCTTCGTCCTGGACCCAGAGTGCCTCGTCGCCGATCAGCTCGGCAACTAGCGATACGTCACAGTTCTTCGGCAGCGTTCAGTCCGGCGACGCCAGTAGCTTCGGCGACCCCGACGTCACCCAACAAAGACGTTCTCTCAGCGGCAGCTACGGCGGCAGTCCCGGAATGATGACCGACGACGGACGAGGTAGCATAGCGCCGAGCCCAAGCGACACTGTCATGTCTCCCAGTCCATCCGATCCACCAAACCAGTCGGTTGTAAATGAGTCTGACTTGTACGAATTTATATGCGACATGAACAAAGAGATTGTCCAGCAGAAGTCCGACAGCGTGGCGTCCTTTCTCAGTGGTAAGACTCAAGTCAACCAGTACCTTAATTACTTTTTTGAGGCTTTGTCTTACCTTGTAAGCAGACGCCGGTAATTATCTTGATTTAGTTTAATATGTTATGAAAACCTTTATTCACCGAAAATACACGGTAGATATAGACAGGATACAGATATATACAAAAGACAAAAACAGAACAATAATACGCAGTATACACTACAACACGGCAGTGGCTAGATTCTTAACTACTACATTGTGACTATGCTGTGCACTGTACAGAAAGTTTCTATGCCTACTATGTTATACATTTGTTTGTGGCTTTCTTTCTTCACTGGTCCCAAGGTAACTGTTTCTGTCATTTGCCATCGTGGAGCTTGTGTTGGGCCCTATTTTTACCTAGGCAACTATAATAGTTTATAACGTAAAGTAATATAATGCATATAAGTAAAATAATGACATGATAATGCGTATAATTAAGCTAGCTTTACTAGGAAATTTGAGAATCAAACAATTATTAAAATTTAAAAGATATCTTGCACTTGCAGTTTTGCAAAAACACAATTTAGGAATCTACAAAAACACAATATAGCAAACTGATTGTTAAAATCGTAGGTTCAGGTAAGATTGAGATCAGCGTATTTAAGGTCGTCTGATAAGTTTCATGATAACTTGTTAATTGTTATTATGAAGTTGACGAGACAGTGTTTGCGTGATATTTTACAGCTGATAATGAGAAGCAGCGTTCAGCGGAAGAGCGAGCGTCATATCTGACTCAGTCCGAGCTTCTCTGTCAAAACGACGACGGGGACTCGTACGTATAGTTCTGCGTCTCGCGTTAGACGGCAACGTAGTGCAATCGGTCGTGTACGCCGTACGCCCGTCTGTTTTCATTTCGTCTGTTGAACTAACTGGCCTTTAATATTTTGCTTGTGTATGGGTCATTACTTAGGCAACTAATAGCTATGGTGGCTCGGTAGCCGAGTGGTTAGCGTGCTGGACCTAGGCGCAGAAGGGCCTGGGTTCAAATCGCAGCCGTGACGCTGTCGGGTTACAGTCTTAGGCAAACTGTTCACACCCATCGTGCCTCTGTTCACCAAGCAGCGAAATTGGTAGCAGCCCTCTTAAGGGTTGCGAGGGTAACTGCGGGCCTGGCGGAAAGTAATGGCAGCCTAC
>Ga0126330_10000171_pt1 | contig 14700 bp, 16 predicted proteins | sample InaspJWI91metaG_FD_97004 | JGI IMG/M metagenome (GOLD analysis project Ga0126330, IMG submission 97004) | Marine gutless worms symbiont microbial communities from Oahu, Hawaii - Inanidrilus sp. 2 OAHU.JWI-91 metaG | ecosystem: Host-associated > Annelida > Digestive system > Unclassified...
TATGCGTATCGTCCAGCAGGCTGTAAAAACTTCAAAGATCACTTGGAAAGACGTTACCTGGGATATGGACCCCATATCCGAGTACTTTATGCCTGCTGGAGCTTTTTAGAGAACCGAATATGCCTAATACCCCGAAAGGAATTCAGCATGGGCCAAATTGACCTGGAATTTTACAATGTTCTGTTCGAGGATTTAGATCCGGAAAGCATGCAGAAAAGATTTCTGCAATTGCTTTTGAACATCCAGAACGTTTATCGCGGTTCCATCTGGATGCGTCGCGGGGAACGCTTTGTGTGTGTGCAATCGCTGGGCAGTGCCGGTGATACCGACATCATTACGGGGGCCAGCATCAGCGTGGATGCCGAAAGCATCGTCGGCTGGGTGATGGACCATGGCAAAATGACGGTAGCCGAGGCCGGTAAAGACCCCCGCCATTACCGCGATTTTGAAATAGACATGCAATTGAAAAGTGCCTGGATCATTGCCTTTCCACTGATCCTGAAAAGCGGCGAGGTTTACGGCGTGGTCCAGCTAATTGAAACCGATCCCCAGAAAAAACAGGTCAACGTCGATCCTAAATTCCTGCAGCTGCTGCAGCGCATCGTCGATATAGGGGCGATCGCATTGGGCAACGCTCTGAATTATTCGGCCCAGTTGACGAAGAATCAGGAATTGGAGCAGGTCCTGGCTAAGATACGCACAAAGGTCCAGATCATCGGTCAAAGTCGGCCCTTTATCGAGGTCATGAAAAAAGTGCGCGACTTTGCTCCCACCGAATTTCCGGTCCTGATCACCGGCGAAAGCGGCACCGGCAAAGATCTCATCGCGACAGCCCTGCACGATTTGAGCTCACGCCAAAACCAGCCCTTTATCGTACAAAATTGCAGTGCCATCCCGGAAACACTGCTGGAAAGTGAGTTGTTCGGTTATCGCAAGGGGGCCTTTACCGGGGCGACTGGCGATAAAATTGGTCTTCTACAGGCCGCCGATGGCGGGACGGTCTTTTTGGACGAAATTGGCGATATGTCCGTGCGCCTGCAGGCGCGCATACTGCGGGTCATCCAAAATTGCGAGATCAAACCCCTCGGCGCCACCCAAACTTGCACCGTTGATGTCCGGATCATCTGCGCCACCAACAAGGACTTGAGCGCCGCGGTCAGGCGTAAGGAATTCAGGGAAGACCTGTTTTACCGGATCAACGTCCTGCCGTTGCATCTCCCGCCCCTGCGGGAGCGAAAAAAGGACCTGCCTCTTTTGCTGAATTACTTCTTCAAAAAAGAGGCCCAGGCCATGGGGATAAGGCCCAAGAGAATCTCCAAGAAGGTGTTGCGTTACCTGGTCAACTATCCGTGGGAGGGTAATATCCGCGAGGTCGAAAACTTCGTCAAGTACATTATCAGTACCACCGACAAAGATCTTGTGCGGGTAAAGGACATCCCGGACCATTTTAAAATGCCGAAAGATTCCTTGGCCGCTGAAACACAGCCACAACCGCAGGCAAATCGCGATATTACCATTGTAGACAGGCATCAGCAGTCTATGGATACTTTATTCGAGGGGTATGCCTGGGTGGAGTTGGAAAAAGCGTACGTCTATTTTCTCTTGAATAAAAACAAGTGGAGCATTACCCGGGCTGCGCAAGATGCACAGGTCAACCGCTCCACCTTTGCATCCCGGATGGCCCGCCTGGGTATCCGCAAATCATGATCCTTTCCGGCTATTCCTGCGACTGGGCAGGCCCTGGTGCGTTGAAACCGGATTAACTGCCCGGGTTGGCCTAAAGATCAGTTCTAAAACGTGGCGGCGAATCGTTGGATTGCCCGACGGATGGGTTTTTCGATGGCCCGCTTCAGCAGGGAACCCAGAAATAAAAACGGTAGCTTGGGGTCAAAATCGATCGTGTAGAAGAGCCGCGTTTCTTTCGCTGCACCCGTAAACGCCATGCGACCGCGATGGTTCTTGATGGGACTCCCCTTGCTGACCACATATTCCATCAATTCGTTCGGCACAAAGGTCACAACGGTCTCCTCGAAAGCCGGCACCGGGAAAGACCGTATCCGCCGGACAGACCCGACCCCGTTCTTGTTTTCATCCGGACTGTCGACGACACGCTTGATATTCTCCCCTAAAAGGTCGCCGAACGATTCATGGTCCGTCAGTACCGGAAACACTTTTTCAACGGATGCATTGAAGGTTTGCCGGATCTCAATGTGTTGTCTCGCCATATCGATACACCTCCCAAGGGTTGCCGCTCTCGTGAGGCTACCTCAAAAACGATCTTTTGTTCAAGGCTCATCTCGAAAACCACTCCCAACCTTCAACCTTCAAACTTCAACCTTATAACTTTTACCCTATACCTAATAGCCTATACCCTGAACCTTATAACTTATACCCTCCACTTTTAGCCTAAAAACATTTTCCAAGGCTTTAAATAGATCAAATTAGTGTTATATTTGAAAGTAAAGCCACCAACCAACGGAGATGCCCCGTTCATGCTGCTTGGAAACCTCTTCAAATATTGGACGTACCAGGTCTTCGCGCCGGGTACGCTCCTCAAAGAGAGATACGCTGCTTTCAAATCACTTCTGGCCCACGACAAACGGGCCCATGATCTCATTGCCGAACTAGAAGAAATCTATTACCACCAGCAAAAAAGGGATTATAACGCAGTTGTAAATCTCTGCCACGACCTCTCGCAGCAGGTGGGCGAAATCGTAGCAGACCTGGGCCGGGTATGTCCGGCTGGATACCCGGACCTGGCCCTCTTTTACAAAAAGATAGACGCTTATATCCGCTTCATGACCTCTCCTGAAAAGGTCGACCCTACGCCTCCTTATGCAATCGGGCTGGCAGATGTCTCTCCTGGCGACCTTTCTTTGGTAGGCGGTAAAGCCCTGAATCTGGGCATCCTGCGGAACCAATTGCACCTGCCGGTTCCCAGCGGCTTCGTCATTACGACCAACGCTTTCCACCGCTTCATGGAGGCCAATCATCTGCGCGCGGATATAGAGACCCAGCTTGCCGCGCTGGACATCCATGATACCGCTGCCCTGGATGCCCTTGCAGCCGATATCCAGGAAGCCATCCGCTCTGGAACGGTTCCCGTTGAGATCAAAGAAACGCTGGACATGCATTGGCCGGCGACAGTCGGCGCAACCGGTGCGGCCACCAGACTGGCTGTTCGCAGCAGCGCGGTGGGAGAAGACTCGACGGCCTCCTTTGCCGGGCAGTACAAAACGGTCTTGAATGTAGCCCCGGACGACCTGATCGACGCGTACCGGGAAGTCATCGCTGGGAAATATGCTCCCGGGGCCATATACTACCGCATTCGTTATGGCTTGACGGATATGGAAACCCCAATGGCCGTATTGGTCCTGAAAATGATCGACGCGGCAGCCAGTGGTGTCCTGTACTCGACAGACATTGCCGATTCCGAGTCAGGTAACCTGAAAATTCATGCCGTCCGGGGCCTTGGTGAAGCCCTGGTGGCCGGTGAAACGTCGGCCGACATTTTGACGGTAGCGAAAAAACCCGAGCTCCGGATTGTTGGCAAACGGCCGGCCGGTGACCGTGCAACCGAGGTGCCGCTGGGTGACGACCTGGTGCTGCAGCTGGCCCAATGGGGTCTTAACCTCGAAAACTATTTTGAACAACCGCAGGATATCGAATGGACCTTAGATCAGCAGCAGAGACCCATTTTGCTACAGTCTCGTCCGCTGAACTACGGGACTGCGCCGGCCCAAGCACTTGAGTGCGAGTTTGGCGAGATACACCACGACATTTTGTTGCAGGGTGGCGAACGCGCCGCCGCCGGAATTGCAGCCGGACCGGTTTATAATCTTGCGAAACAGGGAGAACTGGAGTCCATACCGGAAGGGGCCGTCCTGGTGGCCCGCAATGCCGCGCCTGAATATGTCAAAATAATCAACCGGCTCAGTGCCGTTGTCTCCGATATGGGCAGCGCGGCCGGCCATTTTGCTTCGGTGGCCCGGGAATTCGGTGTACCGACCCTGGTGGGCACCACAAACGCCACGGCGATACTCACCCACGGACGGATGGTGACCGTCAACCCGAACCTGAAGACCGTGTACGCTGACAGGGTTGACCAGATGCTCGACAGCCCTTGCGCCCGACCCAATCTCCTCATCGACAGTCCGTTCATGCGCAAACTGCAATACATCCTGAAGTTCGTTTCCCCGCTGGTATTGGTGGACCCCGAGAAAGCTTCGTTTGCACCGCAACACTGCCGCTCCCTGCATGACGTCATTCGCTTTGCCCACGAAAAAGCTGTCCAGGCCATGTTTCACATCTCGGACAATCGCCTGCGCAAACTGAGTTTTGCCAAGAAGCTGCAAACCGTCATTCCTATGAATTTTTACATTCTCGATGTGGGCGGCGGACTCAAAGCTGAAAACAACGCTGCAAAAGAAATCACCATAGATGCACTTGCCAACCAGGCCGTGCAGTCGTTGTGGCAGGGGCTGAGCCATCCGGATATTCAATGGGGCGATTTCAGCCATTTTGACTGGGAAGCCCACGATCGGATCGTACTGAGCGGCGGGATCGCCAGCCCGGAAGCCACCATGTTCGCCAGTCACGCGGTGATCTCTCGCGACTACATGAATCTGAACCTTAAATTCGGCTATCATTTCGTTATCGTGGATGCGTTATGGGACAGCGCAACATCGGCCTATACCATCCTGTTTCGTTTTTCGGGCGGTGGCGCGGACCTGGCCCAACGCATGCTGCGGGCCGAGTTTCTCCAAAAAGTACTGCAGCAACTCGGTTTCGATGTTCGCATTAAAAGCGACCTGATCGACGGACAGCTTAAAGACGTAGATTCCGAACAAGGCCTCCAGGCGCTCGACATGCTGGGACGGTTGCTGGGCGCCACCCGGCTGATGGATATGTATTTGAAGGAGACCGGGCAGATAGACGGCTTTGTTGACGATTTTGTTAATGGGCGGTATCATTTTGCTTCAGTGGACTGAAGCAATAGGCGTTTAGACTATAGGCTGTTAGGCTGTAGTAAAATCTCTAAAACCAAAAACACCGGCGCCTGTGTTCTTTATCTGGTCTTTATCTAATAGCCTACGGCCTAAATACCTAACATACTGTTGTTGTTGTCTTCAGCCAAATCACCTCGCAACGAAAGGCGAAGCCTTGAGTAAGTACGATCTCAGATGGATAACAGACGACTTGGCGGTGGGCCACGCCCCCATGTTCCAGGTGGATCTGGACGCGGTGAAAGACGCCGGGATCGATGCCATCGTCAACCTCTGCGGAGAATTTTGCGATCTGCACGACATTCAAACTGAGGCCGGCTTTGACGTCTACTATTTCCCCATCCCGGATGAATGCGCCCCGGACATGGCGGCCATGGAAAAAGCTTTTATCTGGGTGGATGATATCATTGCCGCCAAGCGCAAAGTCCTGGTGCACTGTCGCTTCGGTGTCGGCCGAACCGGCACTTTTGTGACCGCCTATCTCATGAAGGGGGGCCTGGACATGAAAGCTGCAAGCAAGGCCCTTAAAAAAACCCGGGCCAACCCCTCACACTACTGCCAGTGGAAAATGCTGAGGAGCTACAAGAAAAAACTTAAAAAGGCCTGAAAATTTCTGCATGGATGATTTACGCTATTTTCGTGGTACCGGAATTAGCCTGTTGAAAACAATGCCCTTGGACCGGGCGGGTCTTTTTACCGCGCCAACTTTTTACAGCGCTGGTGCGCTGCCAATTTAAAAAATAAGGAGGCTGACATGGGAAAAATTGTGCATCAATCCCAGATTACCATTACCAGGGAAAAAGGCCCTACCCGCAAGGCGGAAATCGAAGGCTTTGCCGAGCCCGTATATTATGGCGTTCACGGCGGAATCAGCAAATTTTACAATGTCACGCCCGAAGAAGAACATGCCGCCACACTTGACCATATGGTCGGGGCGGTCGGCGGCTGAATGATGGGAACACTGGCCACGGTGTTGGCCGGCAAGAAGATCCGCACCTTTCAGGATCGGTTCAGAGCCACGGTGACGGGAGATATCGAAGCTGTGGACAATGTGCTGAAGATTGTGCGCATCAATGTCCACTACCTGCTCAGGCTTCCGGATGCCCAGCGGGAAGCGGCTGCGGAATGCTTTAACAACTATATCCACAAGTGCCCGGCGGCGCAGAGCGTGATCGGGTGTATCGATGTGAATCACGAGCTCGAAATGGAAACCATGTCGGCATGAAGCGGGCGTAACGGTACTATTTGCAGTTTAACTGCCCTTTTGACTTTGACCGTAAGTGGGTTGCGCAGTGCGGTGGGCAGGTTGTTGTTCCTCTAATTTTCACTTGTGCTTTTCAATCCATTTCAGCACTTTGTTTTTTTGCTCACCGTCAGGGAGTTTGTCTGCATAGATTTGTAGTGCAAAGACAGCATTGGGTATATCGCCTTTGTTCTTGTAAGCTATCCCGAGATTTCTCCAGACAACCGGTTCATTCGGAGATAGTTCGGTAGCCCGTCTGTAATACCAAATTGCTTTGTCATAGATCCCCAGCATGTCGTGAGCATAGCCTAACCTGTTTTGGAAGATTCCATCATTGAGATGCAAACCAGAATACTTATCAATGACTTTTTGGTACTGGTCTGAGCTAAGTAGTTTTTCGATTTCAACATTGATAGCATCGACGTCAGGCTTGTCACCACCCCAAGCGCTGCACCACCCTACAAGAACTAAAAACACTGTCAGCACTGCCAGTTTCTTCATCTTATCACCCCGGATTTGAATGGTTGCAGGCTGAAAGATTAGGACAATGGCGGAGGCAGGTCAAGCAGGTCCGCAAAATTGCGGCTGCATCCTCGGTACAGTTTTCAGGGCATCATCTCTGCGGTAACTGACCAACATCCTATTAAACACAAAGTTAAAGTACTGTCATTGACCATTACCAACTCTACTGCCTGATACCCAAAGGTGCTTTGTCCATTGATAATAACCGATGGAAAAATGCCAGAAAGTCTTTTTTGCTTCGTATCCAACCGGTTTCAAAAGCTCTTGAATGCAGTACATAACATACAAAATGATGTTTCTCCTGAAAATATAGATGCAGAGTTTTCTGAAGCTAAATCTGCCACATGGTGATTGCCGAACAGCTTTGATTACATCATCCGCGATGATACCCCTCAGGTTGTGATGTGTAACACAGTACAATTAAATAGAGAGATCAAAAAGTTGACATCATCCAAGTGAAATCATTATGCCCTTGAGGGTGCCGTATTATGGTGGCTAAATATGTAGATTAAAAGACAGGTATATAGGAACAATGTAATTAGTTTCTCATTGAAGAAGATGTTTCAGTGAAAAATTGTAGTGAAGTTTACCGTTAGGGGCATTTCTCAGAGGCTTGAGTACCATCAGTTGCAGACGCGGGCACTGAGGAATATAATCTCGCTTTGCTTTCCGGACAGATAGAACCTATCTCAAAAAACGGATTTTGGTTCAAAGTGACGCGAAGCTAATGCCTAACGTGGTGCAAGGCGGCCATGAGGAATAAACCGGAGGAATACATCAGGTATTTCAAGGATTTATTCCGAGCGTCCAACACCGAATTTGGGCCAAAAGACTTTTTTGAGATGGGTTCTAAATGTTTTTTCCTTTTTGGCTTCTCAGTTCATCGATCCAGGTACGGTCCGACAGGGACTCGCCACTGCGATAAAAGGCTCGGCCGATGAGGTGAGCGGCCACCGGGGCAGTCAGCAGCACCAGCAAGATAACGGTGGCGGCCCGCAGGGAAATTCCCAGTTGCCGGTAATAAAAAGCTGCGGCGATGACCAGCAGTCCGGTACCGAGGGTGCCCGCTTTGGTGGCTGCGTGCATGCGTGTCAGGGCGTCGGGCAGACGGACGACTCCCACGGACGCCACCAGGCAGAAGATACTTCCCAAGATCATGAGTATCCCTGTGAGATAATCAACCATTCCTCTGGTCTCCCTGTTTCTTCTCGGACTGTTTTCGTGAGGCCCGCGAGATGTAACGGGCCAGTGCCACGGTTCCCAAAAACGAGATACAGGCATAGGCAATGGCCACATCGAGGTAGCTGGTTTCCAGGGCATGAATGGATACGGTCACCAGAAAGGCCACCACCAGCATGGAGAGCAGGTCTAGCGCGATCACGCGGTCGGCAGCCGTGGGCCCCCTTGCCAGTCGCCAGAGCACCAGGAGCATGCCGACCAGAAGCATGGCCAATGCAACCAGGCCGGCAAGATTGATAAAGTTGTTTGCAGGTATCATCTTCGCATAACCTCCAGAATACGCCTTTCCAGGCCATTTTTGATCCCCTCTTTGGCCTCTTCCACATCATCGAGAAACATCACGTGGACGAATAACGTTTTATGGTCTTCGGACAGATCAACGCTTAATGTACCCGGAGTGAGCGAAATCAGGTTTGCCACGACAAAAATTTCCAGGTCTGTTTCAGCAGTGAGCGGAACGCCGATGATCCCTGGCCGGTTTATTTGTCTGGGTGTGATGACATCCCACAGAACTCGCAAATTAGAGATCACCAACTCCTTGAGAAAATAGGCCACGAGATTGATGGTTTTGGGCAATGTCACAAAATAGTGCGTGTTTGGGTACAAGGGTTTAGAAAGCCAGAGGGCGGCATAACCCAGCCCGAAGCCGGCCAGAAAAACACCAATGCTGTCGCTGCCCAGAAGGATCGTAAACAGGCCGGCAAACAGGAGGTTGAGGATCAGCAGGCTCATGGTTGTCCTCCCAATACCGCCCTGATGTAAAGCTGTGGATCCATCAACTGTCCGGCGGCTGCCATGGAAAATTGAATCACGGGCTCCATGCAAAGCCCCAACAGCACTGTCACCAAAGCCAGCAATAAGACCGGGGCGAGCATCCATGGGGATAGAGGACGCTTGCTGGGTGAATCTTTTACCTCGGCCGGCGCCGGCTTCCAGAAAGCCTCGTTCCAGATCTTGATCATGGAAAAGACGGTCAGCAGGCCAACAGCTGCCGACAGGAGCGCCAGTGCGTACTGCTGGCTCTCCAGGCTGGCCTTGATGATCAACAGCTTGGCCCAGAATCCGGACAAAGGGGGGAATCCGGCCAGGGCAAAGGCTGGAATGATAAAGCCAACGGCCAGAAGCCCGTTGGTCTTGTAGAGTCCGCCGATCATTTTTAGGCTGAAGGACCCGCCGGTATGCCGCACCAATCCGCTGACCAGGAAAAGGTTCGCTTTGACGATGATATGGTGGACCAGGTAGACAATGGCTCCGGCCAGCGCCAGAGGCGTAAACAGGGCCAGGCCCAGCACCATATACCCCACCTGACTAATGATATGAAAGGAGAGGATGCGACGTACCTCCATTTGGGAGGCGGCCCCCACTACACCGAAGAGCATCGTCAGGGCCGCGACAACCAGCAGGGTAGCATGGGTGACCCCGGTGCTGAATGTAAAGACCAGGGTAAACATTCGAATCAGGGCATAGACGCCCACCTTGCTCAGCATGCCGGCAAAGAATGCCGATACCGACACCGGCAGCGTGTGATACGCGGCCGGCAGCCAGAAAAAAAGGGGAAAAAGGGCCGCCTTGATGCCGAAAGCAATCATCAGCAACATGGCGACCGCGGTAAGCAGGGCCGTGTCCTCCACTCCGGCGGCTTTGGCATGCAGATCGGCCATGTTTAAGGTGCCGGTCATTCCGTAGATCAGCCCGATGGCGGTAATAAAAAAAAGCGTGGAGATCAAGTTGACGGTAACATATTTCACGCCTCCGGTGAGCCGGCCGGGGTTACGCCCCAGGACCAGCAGCCCAAAAGAAGCCATCAGCATGACTTCGAACCAGACATAGAGGTTGAACAGGTCGCCGGTCAGAAAGGCTCCGCAGACAGCCGCAGTCAGCATCTGCATGAATGGGTAGAAGCCGGTGCGCACCTGATCGGGATCGATGTCATGGCAGGCATAGGCCATCACGGCGGTATTGATGACGGCTGTGATCAACACCATGACCGCGCTCAGGTAATCGGCGACCAGACAGATGCCGAAGGGTGCCGGCCAGTCCCCTACCCACAAAACCGCTATTTCATGTTTCAATACAGTGGCCAGCAGCAGGAGGGCCAAGGCCAGATGCAGCATGGCCCCTGCCAGGGCAACCCCATGGGAACGGCGCTGGTTGTCCCGCATTAGGGACAACGCCAGGGCTACAGCCATGGGCAGCACGATGGGAAGGGCCGGCAGGAACCTCATGACGGTCCCCCGCAAAAGGTTTGATCCTGATCAGTGGATACCGGCTCTTTTTCAGCATCCTCGTTTAAGAAAGACGCCGCGTCCACGTCCAAAGTCCCGGTCTGCGCATATGTCCGCAGCAGCATGACCAACACGAAGGTGACCATGGCAAACCCGATGACGATGGCGGTCAGAATCAGAGCTTGAGGCAGGGCGTTGGACACCGCATGGGTCAAGCCGGTGCGATCTGGTGGAATCAGCGGCGGCTGTACGTGTTGCAACCGACCGGCCGTAAAAATCAACAGGTTGACGGCATTACCGATAAGTGTGAACCCAAAGACGAACTTGACCAAAGAGCCGGAGAGCATCAGATACAGGGCCGCCGCAAACATCAGGCCGATCAGAAAGGCGAGCAGTGCTTCCATGTCAGCTCTCCTCCAGGGTCAGCAGAATGGCCAGAATGGCGCCTAACACAGCCAGAAAGACGCCGATATCGAAAATCAGCGGCGTCCCTACAGAGAGTTTTGGCCCCAGGTTCCACCACCTGCCGGTGAGAAAGGGCCGGGACGCAAACACTGCCGGCAGGCCGGCGATGATGGCCAGGCTCAGCCCTGTGAAGGCTATGGTTGCGGGACGAACACGGACCGCACGGTGAACCTTGCCGGGCCCTTCGGCAATGGCAAACAGGGCAAAGCCGGTACCAGCTACCAGCGCAGCGATAAAACCGCCGCCGGGCTCGTGGTGCCCGCGGAGCAGCAGATAGACCGCAAATACCAGAATCAGTCCCACCATCAAGCGCGTGGCGGTTTTCAGGATGAGGGATTGCACGGATCACGCTCCTTGGGTTTTCGAAGCAGGGCGATACCAGCCCAGGCAGCCAGTACGACGACAGTAATTTCACCCAGGGTATCCAGGGCCCTGAAGTCGACCAGAATGACGTTGACGATGTTGCGGCCGTGGGCCGCCAGATAGCTTTGGGATTCAAAGTAAGCGGTCAGGCTGCGATCCAGAGGGGACTGTCCGATACTCAGCAACATCGCGGTGACCAGGAAACCCACGGAAACGCAGAGGCCTACCCGCATGATACGACGCGGCAGCGGCTTTTTTTTCTCACGGTTCAGGGCGGGCAGCCGCGGCAAAACCAATGAGACGATAATCACGGTAAGCGTCTCCACCATGAGTTGCGTCAGCGCCAGGTCAGGTGCTCCGAATACCAGAAAGAGCAGGGCCACGCCCGCGCCCACACCGCCCAAACCGCAAATGGCAGCCAGACGCTTCTTGGCGGTCAGCACAATAACGGTAGCAGCTAAAATCAGCAGAACCAGACCCACGGCTACAATGGGGCCGTCCAGTGCCGGTACGCCAAGAGCGGGTTTAGCGCTGCCGAGCCAGGGCCATCCCACGGCGACTGCCATACAAAGCACTATGACGGCCAGGTAATTGGTCAATGAACCGTTTTGCAGACCGCCGGTGATCGTATCCGCTGTGCGCATGAACATGTCGAGACCGAATTGATAGGTGCGCTGGGAAGTGACCGGCAACCGCTGCCTCAGCTTACCGACCCAGACACGCAGGTGATGCCGTTTCATAAAAATCAGTCCGCCCAGCGTCAAGGTGATGAAACTGAGCAAGAGCGGTGTGTTGAATCCGTAAAAGAGTTTCAGGCGGATCTCCTCTCTTGTCGGGTGAAAGGCCAGCACGGCGGGCTGAACCAGATTGGCGGAAACCCACCAGGGGATGATGCCGAACAAAATGGTCAGGCCTCCCATGATGCTGGGACCCAGTCGCATGGTCCAGGGCACTTCGCGAACCGCCGCCAGGGCGGGCGGACGCCTGCCGAAAAACACGCCAAGCAGGATGGTCCCGGCTACACCGGTCATCAGCGCGTTGGATAGCAGGGCAATCGTGGTGGCAAAACCGGGATAGACCGTTTCGGTCAGCGCCCCCTTGTACATGATCTCCTTGCCGATAAATCCGAAAAACAATGGAAAACCGGCCATGGACATGGTTGCGGCGGCCACGGCCAGAGCGGTCAGCGGCATGGCGCGCCAGAGTCCGCCAAGACGATCCAGCAGGCGGGTGCCGGTTTGGTGGTCGATGCTGCCGGCCGCCAGAAAAAGGGAGGCTTTGTAGAGCGCGTGGACGAGCAGAAAGGTGGTGGCTGCTGTGAGGGTCGGTGTTGTTTGGCCACCGAGGAACATGGTCAGGATTCCCAAAGCCATCATGGTGGTGTAGGCCAAGACCCGTTTCAAATCAGATGGGGCCAAGGCTTGTACAGCGCCCCACAAGGCCGTGATGCCGCCGACCAAGACCAGGGTCGTCATCCACAGTTCCGTGCCCCCCAGCAGTGGGTGAAAGCGCATCAACAGATAGATACCGGCTTTGACCATTGTGGCTGCATGTAAAAAGGCACTGACGGGCGTGGGGGCGCTCATGGCGTTGGGCAGCCAGAAATGAAAGGGAAACTGGGCTGATTTGGTCATGGCCCCTAAAAATACCGCTGTGAAGATGGCGGGATATAGGGCGTGCTGACGGATCTGATCGCCGGCCCCTAACCAATGGCTGATGGTGTAGGAGGCGCCCGCAACTTTCAAAAGCAGGATACCCAGGAGCAATGCCAAGCCGCCGGCGCTGGTGATTAAAATGGCCTGACGAGCATTGTCACGAGCGGTGTCCGCTTCGTGGTCGAACCCGATGAGCAGATAAGAAAAGACCGTGGTGCCTTCCCAAAAGACGAAGAGCAGCAGCAGGTTGTCGGCTGTAACGATCCCCAGCATGGAGAGCATGAAGGCGTGCAGATAGGCGAAATAGCGGCCCACATGCGAATGACCGGCCATGTAAGCAGAAGAGTACAGGCTGATTAAAAAGCCGGCCCCGGTGACTATCAGGCTAAAGAGCAGGCTCAGGCCATCGAGGCGAAACCGTAGGTACAGGTCCAGGCTCGGTATCCAGGGCCATTGGAGCTGATACACGCGCCCGCCGATCACCTCAGGCCACAGATAGCACAGGCCTAAAAAGAGCAACAGCGGCAAAGTCGTGCTGAGCAGTCCCAAGCGGCTGCTGCCATAGTGGTGATTGCGGCTTTTCGGTTTCGATGTCGGCATTTTATTGAGACAGGAACAGCGGCCGGTCGGCTGATTTGATGGTATCCAGCACCGTATCAGCCAGCAAGCGCTTCAACAGGGCCTTGTTCACACTATTGCCCATGACGATGAGGTCGGCGACGTTTTCCCGGGCAACGGGCAGCAGGTCCGATCGCGCCCGCCCTTCCACCGCATCGGTTTTGACTTCGAAACCATGGGCATCACAGAATTCAGCAGCAACTTTCAACAGGAATGGTTCCTTCTCAGACCCTTCTTTGAAATGCGCAATTTGAAGGGCTACGGTTGTGAATGGTGTTACACCTAATCCGACTAGAATACGTTTAACCATGCACTGGTTCTCGCTTAGCAGAGCAGTTTTTCAATAGAGGCAAACCCGCTGCAGGAGAAAAGAAGTTATGGTCACCATATAGAAATATTTAGCGCCACAAATGAATGTGAAGACTGATTGTGTGGCATTTTTGCATACATGTCAAGGGGATATCGGATGATAAGTGAGCATAGATTGAATTTGAAAGTTGAGTATAAATATCATTGGGGTCAGACCTACACATTGACAAAATAGGGGCTGAATTCGGAAAATAAAAAGGGCAACCACACTGATTGTGTAGCTACCCTTTTTTTGTCCTAACATGGTGCCGAGGGACAGATTTGTGATTTAGCGTAATATCAATAGCTTACATACTTAAACGGCCGTCAAATGGGGGCCGTTTTGCTATGGTTCCGCACCCTATCTGCACCCGTTCTGCAGGCGGGTGCACATCATGATTGCTGTGCTGCACACACTGTGCCATACCTATGCATCCTGGTTAGTCCAAAATGGTGTAGATCTGTATACCGTACAGAAATTGATGGGTCATTCCACAATTGCCATGACTGAAAAGTATGCCCATTTGGCACCTGACAATTTGAAAGCTGCAGTGAGAGTGCTGGAAAAGAGTCTTGAAAAAATAAGGGTAAAAGTAAAAAGACCTCTATTAAAAAGGTTACAAACGAAGATGGGTAGACGCAGACTTGACATAACCATATAATATCACATATATTTCAGGTTCTTTAATATATAGAGAATATGGCAAGTTGTTCTAACCCAAAATGTGTCTTAAATGATTATTCTCAATACTTATTGTAATGCATCATAATGTCCCAAATAAGAGGGAAATGGCGCCAATCTGATGCCCTCCAAGTCAAATATTACATCAATTTCATTAGTAAGGTGTCTCAGTTTTGCATTTTATTTCTGAAATGATGCTTCAACATAATATCTAAATGCGGTTCTCTAAAAAACTCCAGTAGTGCCGATCTGTGACCGTATCTGTCACAGACGGCGGTTATAATGGCCTCATAACCTTAAAAAGGAGGCCGCTATGACAACATTTACGATCACA
>Ga0126330_10000173_pt1 | contig 14668 bp, 6 predicted proteins | sample InaspJWI91metaG_FD_97004 | JGI IMG/M metagenome (GOLD analysis project Ga0126330, IMG submission 97004) | Marine gutless worms symbiont microbial communities from Oahu, Hawaii - Inanidrilus sp. 2 OAHU.JWI-91 metaG | ecosystem: Host-associated > Annelida > Digestive system > Unclassified | place...
AACCCCTCGTGCGGTGCCACGAAACACACTTCACAGGTGGTGTCTGCGGCTGCATCTGCCGCAGTGTGTGGCGCCGTGGACGTCGTAGTTGGCGTAGCTGCTGTCATCTCCGTCGTCATCGTCGTCGTCACTGTCGATGTGCGCAGGCTGCAACGCAGCCGTGTGAGCGCCCATGGGATGACTAACGGCACGAAGGAATTAGAGTCGAGAATAAGACCCATTGTAGAACTTGGCCAGACAGGACTTGACTCTTGACTCGATCATGATGTTAGCTTTGCTTTTCGGGCGACGGAGTGAAAATCTTCTCAAGAAATGAAATTTTGCAATTTAAGTTCAGTTAGCTGCCCACACATCGTCCGTCAATGTCCAGTCCTGCAATGCCCAGTCCGTCAATGTCCGGTCCGCCATTGTCCAGTCCTGCAATGTCCAGTCCTGCAATTTCAGCGTTCCTATTCGTCCAAATCTGTATCACGAACTTTTCTGACCCATGTCTATTTGGTGCCATTTGAGGATGAGTCTATACGTGTAGGTTGGTCGAAATTTGGTCAGGATGTTTGATGTGTGAAAAAGAAAAGGATAAGTATGAGCAGGTGAGGTAGGAAATTTCACAATATTTTCAGCCGTTTTGTCGCGGATCATGTGTGTCAGACAGACAGAGAACTGAGATTGCTCGCAAAAGCGTAGCACGTTAATGTCGGCCGTTTATGCTCGTCGATCATACCAGCTATACCAGTTGTCATGTTGTCTATAACACTATAGGCTGCAGCAAAAAATCAGTACATTTGTGGAAATCCCATATCGTCGCTGTAATTCCCAAACCTCGTAACTTTTTTCGCTGTTTTGAGAAAACGGCCAAAAAACTTGCTACAAAACAAACTTTGCGTTTGTGTTAGCTATACATAACTACAACGTTTACAGATAGTGCCACCTAGCTGTAAACGTTAGCTCTATAGCTAACACAAACGCAAACTTTGTTTTGTAGTAAGTTTTTTTGCCGTTTTCTCAAAACAGAGAAAAAAAGTTACGAGGTTTGGGAATTACAGCGACGATATACACATGTAATTGTCACTGTCCAAAACACATCTGGAACTATAACCTGTTTCGGTCCCAGCTCGATGTATTCGCAATTTGTCGGATTTGATTGTCGACTGTCCGACTGTCGAGAGTTACAGTTACATTGTCGAGCGTGTAAATATTTGGTAACACACAATTGTGCGGAGCGACCGGCGGCCGGGAGTTCTGACCGACGGAGAGTCGAAGCGATATGTTGTCATTTCTAGTCGGCCGACAAGCCGGTCGTAAAAAAACATCTGCGCCGATATCGCGCCGTGACGTCACGCGCACCGGTTATTGCTCGCGGTCCGGCGGGCGGCGGTAACGAGCGATGCTGTAATGAAGCGTTCACGTCGCCTCGCATATCCGTCCTCACGGCGCACGTGTGCAAACGTTACCGCGTTAAGCCTCGTTCACGTCACGTGAACTGAACTCTACTCGAGCGTGTGAACCAATGGGAACGTTCACATCGCACGAATTGGAGTTCGCGAACTATGCGACGTAGTTTTTTCCTCACCGAATGAGACCTCCCCAGGGACTGGCTTGGCCTCTGGAGCTTATTGGACTAGTGTCCAAAAAAACAAACTCATCTTGTAACCACGATCGTTGTAGTCTGCTCTTGAAACAGTTTACTGTTGTAGCAGAAACTGTATCGGTGTCCAATTTGTTCCACCAGTTGATCACCCGCTCACTCAAGAAGTGACGTCTCAAGTCAGTATTGGCCCTTTTCTTTTTTTTAATTTCCAAGTATATCCACACATTCTGTTAGATATGTCGTACTCGAAGAAAGTACCAAGTTCGCTGTGTTTACAGCCAATCAGTACGAAGTAGGTCGATGTATAGTGACGCTGGACTGTGTAGACTACATGACCAATGAACTCTTGGTGTAAGTGAGTCGACTGTTTCAGGTCAGTTCAGTGTAGTTTAGTTCGTGCAATTTCAGCGAGGCTTTGCGTGCAAAGTTCTGCGCGAAAAACTCAATAAGCAGGCCCGTCGGTTGACGGCAAGACTTTGTATTACGAGAGCAGAACCACAACAACTATTTTGCCGAGGCGCCCACGTACTTTATCTGGTCACAAGTGCAATACGAGGCTGTGACAAACAAGAGCAAAACCTGTTTTCTGTGACGAAATTCTAGTTAACCGTTATATACAAGTCGATGTTCCTATAGCGGCGTCGCCTCAGCTGAAGCCGTGCATGAGCAAACGAACGGGATTCGCGTCTTTCCATGTAACCGGATAGAACGCGAAACACCAGCATCTTGCTTTAGTTTCCACTGCTTCTGTACAGCTAATTCAATTTTAGGATGATTTCATTGGCATCCACCTTCACGGCTTGCATCTCGACGCCCCATATAGTCAGACATCTGTCGACACAATTACGCAGCGGAGAGAAGACTGGTCGTCGGCTTCTGTGGTCAACCACTCTACTGTTACCGACCCTATTTATCCGACAGCCAGGTTTCGATCTCCCTCGTCATACATGGTCTCTGGTGAACCGTTTTCGGACAGGTCAAGGCCCACATTGTGCTAACTTGCACAAATGGGGTCTCACCCAATTACCTTCCTGTGATTATGATCAGCTACAAACCATGAACCACATTGTCGACTGCACGTGCCCATTAACAAAATTTGAAAGCGGACTGAATCTACACCACGAAGCGGATGATGACGCAGTCATATGGCTGGAATCTACAGCGACTGCAGCAATCGCGAAATAATAATAATTGGCACAGTTGTGTGTTCCCTGATGTCTGATGACCGTTAAACCAGAAAATCTATATACACTGCGTGTCTGTTAAGTTGGTCTTCTTTAATTCCAGTAGACTAAATTCAGAAAGGTGGTTTGACCGTCACCTGTGCCATAAAGCCGTCGTACATAGTTACATTGCTAATTTTGTTGGTATTTTCGACAAATTAAAGCCAAGATTTCTATTAAGAAAAGTGTTTGTGCTGTTCGGAAGCATCATGTGTTTGGCAGCTTTACGAGAGTGGGTCGGCCTCGTGTACAATGGACCGCGCGTGCATGTGTTACAGCTAACCGAGCAATCTTGGCGTTGTTAGCCTACACTAATCACCGCCAACGACCGAAAGAAACACGCCACACGCCGGACGACTCGTGGGAACGCGATTATACTCGACTGTCGGACTGTGTTGCAGTCGTGTCGGACTGGTCAGTACGAGTCGGTGCATGTCGTCTGCAGATCGAGACCGACTGCGGGACCGGACATTTGCCCCCTCCGAACATCTGCCCCTGGTTGCAGTTAGTTATGGTTTAGATTGTATAGAGCTAGTGATTAGGGTTATGGTTAGCGGTTAGGGTTAGTGTTCGGGGTTAGGGTTATGCTATTAAGGACATAGTTGGTGCTCGGGTTAGGTGAGATACTGCGTACCTCTGATGGTGATTTTCGGTGTTGGGGCAAATGTCTGCGGGGGGGGGGCAAATATCCTGCATTCGACTATGTCTACCCGGCTACCCACAGCTCAGACCACCCCTGTACCGACTGATAGGAATATTTATTTATCGGGCTCCGCTGGGAACGAACACGAGCGGAATTTCATTTCGTCGGTACACAGTTTTCGCTGTACACTGAATGTTTTGCGGGTGTCAACCTGATTTGCGTCGCGTCTATAAGCGCCGTGCAGACTGCAACGTCGTCTGGAATGGTATTAACGCATGCACGTTGTTGTGTAATTGTTGCGTGAAGGCTGATCTGTAGCTTCTCAACGTCCGCAGCATAATCAATCCGACAGTGTGGGAATTTGATTAGTAGTACTGCTCCTGCTGTTCTCTCACATTCGCGAACTTGTTTTCACTGTTTCAAAACAGCAACCCTGATCAGTGATCACATCTAGTGTCCATTTTAAACACGACACCTCGTAGGCTTACCGGTCAACGATAAGATATAAACCTATTTATACTTGCTTACTTATTCATTCATACTTTATTTATTCTTACACCAGTAAGATGGTGGCTAAATTGCAGCAGTGAAACGAGCAGACATCTCTCCAGGAAATCACTTTATTGCGGTGAAAGCTGGAAGCAGGGTTCGGGCATATAGCGAGGCGAGGCGTTGTAGGCTCCGAGAACAAGATGCCGAAAGCGTAGAGAGTGGTATGGTTTGGGAAGGGGACAATGTCCTCTCCACATTTAACTATGGCCGTTCACGAGCCGTAATGTGAAATTGTGAACGGCCCTTAAGGGTTCTTAAGTCTGAGCTCCCCAGCGTGGTCCAGAGCAAAGCTTCGGCTGTGAAACGATTTTACCGCGCGACGCTATGCTAGCGCGGTATATGCTATGGCCCTGTGTCCGTCCGTCTGTCACAACTCGGTGTTCTACTAAAACGGCTAAACGTAGGATAACGCAAACAACGCCGTACGATAGCCCAGGGAGTCTAGTTTTCTAAGGCCAAAGGTCACCGCGAAATTCGACCGGGATCACCCCTGACGGGGCACTAAACACAGGTGGGGTGGGGTCAGCGAATTTCAACAAATAACTCGCTATATCTCGAAAACGGAACAAGATAGACGCACAGTTTTATTAAAGTTGAATAGGAAATCATATGCGCTCTATTGAATGGTGACATTTCCGATGACCTTGAGTGACCCATAACCACTTCAAAAACCTCATGTTCTACATTTTGCACTGCCTTTCGTTCTTCATAACGGATGTAGCTAGAGAGTAGAGAATCCAGGTTTAGTGTGTATGTTGACCATAGTAAGTCCCCGTCTGCCTATGATAAATCATCCCTGAAAGGGGCGTGGTCACGGTCTCGTGACGCATTTTAGAATTCTACACCCCGTGAAATATCTCTGGAACGGCTGTAGCTAGAGCTTTCGAATTTCGTACACAAGTTGAACATGTGAAACATTAGCCCTCTGAGCTTCTTGTAGGGACATATTGTGGCTGTCAGTGAGCGCCGGACTATATCAATATCATCGACAATATGTACGTAGAGCTATTGGTCAACATTGAAACATTTCATATAGGCATATGAAGTATAGTGTTGTATGTAAAACATTGTGAAATATCATACTGCTGTTGTATAGGGCCTACATGTAACTAGACCTATCGATCTATTGCGTCGTCGTCGTAAGCGTGGTCAGGGTCACGTGATTCATTTTCAAATTTTGGGCCTCGTCACATCTTTGAACTGGTTAAAGCTTTTCGAACTAGGTACCGAACTACGGTAGCCTGCGAAAAATTTTCGGAACGAAGACCTGCCTGTCGTCATTAAATCGTTTCAAGACGTTATTGGTGCATTGGTTTGATTGATACAAAACCCGGCAGTGGCCGGAAAAGTGGAGAAGTATTGATAATGGGATCGATGGTGTGGAAGGATCGGTACTCAGTCATGACGTCTCAGCCGCCTTCATGGTGACATGATCAAAACGACGCGGACCTAATGAAAACAAAGCTGCCCGTTCGAGCTTTGAAAACCCCTCTCTGTATTGAGTAAGTTTTAAATACAGCCACCAAAAAAATTACAATACATAAGCCTATACGATGGATTCACTTTAAAGTTTGCGTATCTGCCAGAAACGAACTGTAGCACTTATTGATGCAAAAACTTGGCGTAATTTGTCACAGTTACTAATGGCATTTCACGGAGGCGAAAACGGTCTATGGCTAGCTGAGTAGACCTACTGTTGATAGTTATTTTGTCTAACAGATGTAAAAGTGTGGACTGGAGCTTGGTATTCGCTGATGCATTGTCATGACGACTGTCCCCAGTTTCAGCAGCCCATTAGCAACATGGTCCACTGCCGCTCACTGGACAACTCGATGTTTATTACCGCCGTTGATTGATTTATACTATATGCCGCTGTTAAAGGCCATTCAGGCAGTTCGTTGGATCAGTGGCACGTTACCAACTCGGATCCGATTTATATTCGTCGCTCGTGTTCGGCGACGAAGCAACTGAACCGCATGCAGCACTGCGCTGCAGCATTGTCCCTCGTGGAACTGCTCGTCGTTTAACCCTTAAAGCAGTTTGTTAACCTCGCAGAAACGAAGTTACAAGACAAGATTAGTGAGATAATTAAACATGTATAGTTATAACTAGAGCTCCACTCCAGCAAGTGGCAACACGTGGCTGTCGCCATGGAGCTGGAAGGATGAGTAGCTGCTTGGTGGGCTAGGTTTGCTGTCAGTACATGCATGCTGGCTTGTAGCTTGAGCAGGGACGCCAAGCAGGGCAGTGGGAACTTGGCTGAGCCTTGTTGCAAAGCGGCTGCCTCTGTCGTGAGCCACGCCCAGCGTTACACTTGTTTTCAGCAGCATTATATAGGCCTACATATATGTGCACATAGGTTTATAGACCTTTGGCAGCCAAGAGCTGGGTTATACATACACAGTTCATGTAGATAAGCAATTTGTTTTTAGGTCTTAAGAAATCATCGACGACACGTCGAATCCGTCTTTTTTACTTTTTAGTTTTTTTCTGTTTTTACACTTTTTTAGTTGTCGGTTCCGTGCGGTAGATTAAGCTGACTTATGTTGGCTTTCGAGCGCACGTTAAAATAGTATCTCCTATCGTATCGTATCGAATAGTAAATCTGATGAATAAAGATTTTCGTAACTGGTAGTTTGACACACATGTCCTCGACGACTGGATTTTAATCAAATGACATTGACATTCGAGAGTGTGAAGGTGATATTTGTCAACGAAATACTAAATGTTAAAGGGTTAAAGTATAATTGCCATTATCCATAAGGGTGAAAAATTTACCATTATTACCCTGTCACATCCGATTTTCAGTAGGTAAGAAAACAACATTTGGAATGATGGACGATTGAGGTAACAATGATTGAACGGAGAATGGTTGGACGATTATCGACTGCCGTAGAACAGCTGTTAGTGAACCCAACCACTTTGAACGCGACAGAATGCAGTTGAACCCGACAGTCGCAAGGGGAATCAGACAGGGCATGTGATGTTGATGAATGACTTGCTACGCTGCCCAATCGTTTTTCGCTACAAACAGCGTCAAACAGCCAATTTCGAATCGCTTCATCCATTACTGGCTATCCATCTGTGATTTATTACGTTATTTTACCCTGATAATTTACGGTACTTTCAGTCTTTTAGTGTTGCTTGAAGCCGCAAAAAACTCAAATTTACTGAATGTGTAATAGATATCGGCAAAATTCATCTGTATTTATGTTAAATTATTTAACAATACACATGTACAGCAGCGGTTTAATAATGCAATGAAAAAGTGGGAATTTTTGCAAGTTGTCGGATTTGGGCCTTTGGCCTTCCTCGTGTTCAATGCACGTGTCATTTATATCGAAGAGACAAGGATGTCGTAAGAACGGGATGTCATCCATCCGTCCCATATGAGGATTGCTACGCTGCTACTGTCGGACTGATTACGAGCCAACTGAGACGCTACAAGACCTGCAGGTCGGAGGACAACCACGATGCACAAGGCAGTTAAGGCTGATTCACAGCACATGAACTCAACTGAACTGAACTGAACTCCGTTTTGCCAACTCCAGTTCGCGAACAGTGTGAACAGCCGCATTGGTATACATGTGTCCAAAAGTGACCGAGCACCAGCCGTTCTAGTTTTGCTGCAGCCAATCAAGTCGTGACGTTAACGCGTGTGACCAGTCGACGTGCGGTGTAACTGGGTCAATTGTTGCAGGTCAATCCAGGTCAGTTCAGTTTTGTTTAGTTCAGTCATGTGCTTTATACGTATTTTGCGCCAGTTCGCTATTACCGAGATCGTACACAGAACATTCAAGCTTAGATGAAGGCATTTGTGTGCAAACCTGCATGGCGAGACGTTTTTATTTGTATTTCGTCAATTTGCTTCTATGGTTCTGTACAGTGGACATTGACTATACCCTTCCGCTTTTAGCATACGCAATTCGATATCATGTGGTATTGCAGTTTTTTAGCTGTAGTCCTGATGGCCTCCCTGAAAGGATTGCGCCATATTGTATTCCTACAGCGTGTGCAGACTATTGCCGACAGCTAGCTTTTTCTGTTAGCGTACTTTCATATCGTATGTCCGCTTGGTAATCGGTATCGCAGTGCTATGCTCATGCTGAGAGTAGTACTGCTATAGATTTCCTGCTTATCTGTCTGTTCTGTCTCTGATTGAATGGCTGAACCCATTGTCAATTAAGTAACCATTGTGAATGGTACTTAGGCCTAATGTTTTGTTTTCTCACCGAAGATTTTTGTGAAATTCCACTAATCTCCAGTCTGTCAAATAGAAATGAAATCGAGAAAAAAACTTGCGATTTACACCAACATCCCAGGACGTAATGATAACGATAATGCTAACACCATGGTAACAGAGTAAATTGCCGTTGCAACTATAATTTTGTATGTCTAGCCTAGTTTTCCTGCCTGCGGCTTTGTGCTGGTTGGTTAAAAAATAATGCTAATAATAATCATAATATCTGTGTCATTGTTTAAGACGTTGTCCAACATCGAATAGCCATTGCGAAAGTTTAGCCGCTTCAGTCGATGAATGCACACTCGGCGCCAAACCTCGGACTATATGCCTTGCCTACTGGCTTCGGCTGTTGAGTCCTACTGTCTACACCTATCGTCGCTACTTATTATTATTATTAGTCAGCCCCAAAGCTGCTACCCATTTACCGTTCCAATTCCATGCAGGGTGAAAGACAAGGCACTGCAGTAAAACACAACTGCCAGTAAACACACGGATGCACACGGATCCGCGCGTCATCCACGACAGAGCAGTTTTCAACTTATAGCATTGAATGGGCTAATGCTATTAAGAAGTTTCGATGAAAATCCGATTTTCTCGACAACGCGACTATTTTGGGATTGCCGACGATCAGTACGAACGTAATCGGACCTGGTCAGCGAGTAACAGCGTGAAGTAACTAAAACCACAAGTGCATTAGATTGCAGCGCTCAACACGCGGCTTGTGTCTTTACTAGTTACCGACCGCGTTAGCGAGGACGGCAATGAATTCGGTCGTGTCCGTCTGTCCGTCATTCCATTTGTTTCCACTCCAATTTTGAACCGCCTGACCTTTGACCTTATTTGTTTGCATGACCATAGTTCGCCGAAGATTAAAAATCAAGGTATAGGTCGAGGTCAAGGTTAGGGTTAGCAAGAATGGCAACGCGGTCGGTCTGTCTTCGATCCTCTCTCGAGGGTAGTTTTCTAGTTCCACAACGGCGGCGACGTCGACGAATAGCAGAAAAGAGATTGCAGTGAACATGCGTGCAAGTTGAGATTGATTGAGTTAAGGTTTAACGTCCCGCTCGACACAAACAGGTCATTTCGGAGAGGTTCTTCCCAATAATAGTCTCTTGGTTATTAAAAACAGCCACGCGTGTACGTTGAGAACGAATCGTTCTGTGTTGCCGGGGCGTGTTTCGTCACTGACTCAGTCAGCAGCAGCAGCAGCAGCAGCAGCGGCAGTCAGTCAGTCAGTCAGTCAGTCGCAGCACCAACGCCGACACGTAACGCCGACACGCGTCCCGTTCAGCACATGCACGTCGTTCCTCCACCGCCGCCATCCATCGCGACAGCCTCTGCAGTCCTGCACCGAGCAAGCGAGCGAGCGAGCGCCCTAATTAACGATCCGGCCGGCGTGGCGGAGCGGCAGCAGCTGGCAGCAGTCGGCGATACGGTCGCCCGTGGACCGCCTGCCCGGCCGCCCGCCGCCTCCGCCGACGATTTCTAATTACGACGAGGATTCGTGTCCACTGGCCGACCGACCGACCGACTGGGTGTTGTGTGCAGCCGCGCGAACTGAGTTGATTCGGCCCGTGCCGGCCGTCCGCCGCGGGGCGTGCCGCCCAGTCGTCGCGTTATCCCGACGAATCGTCGCCGAATTACTGGCGTACGACTACGTTACAGACACTCGTTGAGCTATATTCGTCTTCTCAGACGACGCTGGCAACTAGACTAGAGATGTAGACACAACTGGTCGTCGCAGTTTGCGCTCGCTTTTAGTCAAGTTGTCGTCGATAACTTGATCGTCGGGTACCTGATAGCGGGTGCGACACCGCAGCGAGGTGCGAATTATGGCTTACAACGACAGCACATCACTACTGCTCGTTATATTCACTGCAGTCGTGGTTGTCGTTTATGCTGTCTCCGTCAGCAGTAAAACAGGTAGACAATGTTAGTATTCTTATCACCAAAGCCCTGCAATTTGGGTGTACAACTAAATTATATGGTGGTGCCACCATACAATTGTCAGTGTGGAGTCTCGCTACCAAATGTCTGTGCACGGTTGTTAAACCCACAACGTGCAAACTTCTACTTCGATCCAACGACTTGGGTGGTCTGGTTTCTTCAGGCCTATTATGTTACTTTATCGCTGTTTATTTCTTCGTCATTTGAACTAAAAGTTTACAACGTTATGCCAGACTATGCGTGACTTGAATTGCTGCTTTTAGCGAAATTTTATATTGCGGCAGCCGCCATCTTGATTTCTTGTTAAAACAGTCACTCCAGCTAAACGGTTTATTTTAATATCAAGTGAAAATTTTGCGTGCAAATCAAAAATGGCAATTGCTGGTGTTGTTAATTGTTTAAACATGCCAAAATGCTCGCCATGGTTTGAACATTTAACGCCGGCGGTTGACAAATATTTATTCTGCTGGCGCATGTGTTCTGTGATTATAATTTCAAATGAAATGAAATCAATTTTTTTGGCGACAAATAAGCAGAATGAAACATAAAGAACAGAGCGAATATGTCGTCAGGACACGAAGGCAGTATGAAACTGCACTAACACGTGCCCTGAAAATAAAAACAACACTACGACATAAATTGAAGTTTGGAGATTCTATGCTTGAAACAGGCTACAGTCGGAGAAGAATTTATAATTTATTTCAATTTTCTACATTTTATGTCTTTGGTTTACACAGTGCAAATAATCTGTGTGGATCTTTTTTGTAAATAACGTGGGAATACAGATCTTACAACACACAACCACAGTAGAGGCAGTCCGCAGCTTTTTGTTGGTTATGCACTACAGCTGCCAAAAACGATCGTTCTAATCCATAATTTATCGACCCATTCCCAATGCAAACGCGTCTAATGACATCTAGCACGCCAACCGCATCGTTATTGTTGCAGTTTAAATGCGGTAATAGTGATTCCAACCTAGCCAGGAATGGACTGCTGTCATGTAACAAATGCTACTGCGTCTGTGCTTGTAGCAGCTTCTGTATTGATTGCTACAGCCATCTCTCCTGGGTCCTTGAGGTGTTGATTACTATTTGCACACATTGGCACACAGTGCTGGTGCGGCGCAGTTGACGAAAGTCGTATTATATTGCAGCCATACGACTTGTCCGCAAACGTCATTTAAATTACATAATTTTGTAATAATAACAACAACAGTGGCAGCCGCCGTAACAAGAACAGAAACAGCTACGGTATTTTGAATGTTTCGTCTGCAATACTGGAATATTGTCAATGACTTTTTAATTTGCAGAATTATTCCTACAAACTAGAACGTATACGACAGTACGTTTTAGACTAGGTAGACGAAGTTTTTTTGGCACGAGAGTTGTCAATATACGGAAAAATTTACCTTCTGACAACGACTTTAGCAGTCTACGCAAGTTTTTTTGCATCAGTTAGTTCATGCGACTTGCTTAGATTTAGTACAGTTTATTTTGAGTGATGCCTCTACGCTTTGAACGTTTTCACTCAGTGCGTATTATAAGTAGTATGTTTACTATTTCAGTCATTGTTTTAGCAACCTGTAAGTGGCTTTAGCCCTTTGTTGTTCAATAAATTTGATCTGATCTGATCCGATTATGTAGTAGGCGCAGCAAGAGCCGTGACGATAATGACGATATTGCTACCAGAATTAAACCAGTGCTGCTGTAGTCAATTTTCCTTCTGTTCCTGCCACTTGTCGCGATGACATTTGCTAGCCTGATTGCAATAAGAGATGCAGCAGTCATCGTTATTTATCCGGGACGCTGGTCATCTTGATACTGAGGTCGATTTGCGTGGCTAGCGCGTATAAGTAGGTCGTTAATTCCTCGGCGAGCGGCGTGCGATTGCGCCCGACGACCGGTCATAAAGCCGCGGTCGTAACGCTCCAGCCGACGGCCGCAACTGATGACACGATCGCTTATCGAGTCGGACGGCGCCGGAATGAAACTTTACTTCGCCGGTCGCTCGACCGCAGCAGCCAATGAATGACCGGCCGGCGAGCGAGAAATGAAGACGGATTGTAAGTCGTCGGAATCGTTTCGATTTCCTCCATCAGTCTCGCCATTCACGAGTGCGACTCCCGGCTCCCAGGGAGCTGTCATCGGCCTGTACCTGGCCGTCTGTTCCTCACGTCTGTTCGCTCAGAGTTATGACATTATTAAGCTCCACGGTGGACGGTGATAGTGTTCGCCGGCGACAGAAGGTATGCGGGCGGAACGCGACGAGTGGACAGTAACTCTGTGCAGCGGACGTCATCGACTCACAGCTGCAGGTCGGTCTATAGCTGAAGTATATGAGACCCAGTACATCAGTTTCAGCGAGCGCATTTCTCGCACACTGCGTTGAAAATCGGCTTGAATATCTGAGATTCATTCTGTTTTATTTGCTTATTTATTATTATTATTTTTTTGATTCCGGTACTCAATTCCCAGGGAATGAAAAAAATTACGCTATGCAATACAAAAAGTACAAAAAATCAAGCTGGAATGAACCTCACTCCTCCTCCTTCACAAAACACACACACACACACCCGTTTAACGGCCCCTTTTCCTGGACTACCCGGGTGGGCCGGTACCGGAAAGATAAAACCAATCTGGATTTTACTGAAGCAAGAGACAGTGAGTGGCAGTGGCATCAGCTGGGCCATATGCAAGTCTGCACATTGCTCCAGACAGATAACCACGCCAGCACCTCACCACTCAGTTTTTTACAGGCCGATGCCCTTCCTGCCGCCCAACCAACAGCGTCAAAGCACTGAAGGCCAGTCCTTCACAAAACAGTCATGCAGTAATTAGTTATTATAATTATGCAGCGTTTAACGCCCCGTTTGTCGGTCCTAAGGATGACGAATGGTAGGCGAATCAAGCAGCAGTGGCAACAAATATCAAGTACACATCATTAACTATCAAAGAATTTAGTTTAAGATCATTCTGTGGCATAGGCAATGACGCTCTTGGATAGGCGATTAAATTAGTCTATCAGTGGTCTATAACTACATGTCTATTATTCACCTTTTTAGAGATATTATCACACATTTGACGTATGCAATTGCATTTGATTTTGAATTCTGCTTTATTTCCACTGCAGCAATTTAAAATTTTAAAATTTTTCGTTCGTCTTAGGTAACATGTGCTATGTGTGATAATTTTGTCTCATTTTGTACCGTTCCCGACTTACCTGCTTCTCGTTAACGAATTAGGAGGTTACATGACCGAGAATGACCTTGAACAGTCCATAAGTTGGAGTACGACACTGATTTCACACGATTTCTGATCGTTTTGTTCCGTTTCGTCGGCGACATGTGCTATCACTAATGACGCTTTTCAAAATGTGTAGTATCTTCATTCGCTCCGTGAGGTGTGATGCATACATGACAGACTGCGGCGATCAAGGCGAAGTAAAGTAAAGCAATAAACAGAAGCAACTCGTTGCAATGCGGCTAGTTGGTTGCGGTGTGCACGGTGCGCGACAATTTCCTTAATCGATACTCGCGAGCTACCGGCGCTCGTGAAAGCAGAGCGGTCACTGAGACGAAGCCGCGACTGTCAACCAATGCAACAGTCGTCGTCAATTCCCACCGGCCACCGACCGACCACCCAAGTCGCCGACCACTCACCCCAGCCTCTCGAAGTGTCCGTCGCTACAGTTTGGTGCCACAAAAGCACCGCATATACCGTTATTATGACTTCGGTCGATCTGCATGATCTCCTTTCGTTCCAGCCAGATAGCTGTTATAATGTTATTGCGTCGCAGACGGTCAGTTAGGGCTGGGATTCGTTCCAAAAATAGTACTCAGATATTCGTCCGAAACAAGTGTAAATTTTCAACTTATTATACGACGTTTAGCAACTACGGAAAGGAAAAAGTGTGTCGAAAAGTTGTTCAGGAGATGTCGGCAGTCAAATGCCGTGGAATTTCGGCGAGAATTATGCCACACCAGTAAAATAGATAGGTTACTGCAAGAGAGCGATTACTGCAGTTATTATCTGTAACACGCATAATGTGAAATAAGCGACGATAGAAGTGGACAAAAATAGAGAAAACATGCAGCTATTGCTAACAGTATTTGAATACTCACTTAATATTCGAATATACGTATAGTCAATGTGATAAACCAATTCTGCATTCGAGCAGGATACCGAAATAAAATTTTATGGACTGAAACATCGCCAACTGTTATGATTATACGTACTAAACTTCTTCACCGAACCTTGTGATGACCAATCTGTGTAAAGGAATTTCATTTCTGTAGTTAGTGTTTGCTGTGATCGTTCACCTTTACTGCAAAAAAACAAGCAAATTAAATACGTCGATTCATATGGGCGAAGGTGATCTAAACTGTCTGTTGTCACTGATTAGAAAACTGGCCGAAAAAGTTGATGGAATGGGAGCTGAGATGGGCGCCATTATGAAAGAGGTTCGTGACCTAC
>Ga0126330_10000176_pt1 | contig 14253 bp, 11 predicted proteins | sample InaspJWI91metaG_FD_97004 | JGI IMG/M metagenome (GOLD analysis project Ga0126330, IMG submission 97004) | Marine gutless worms symbiont microbial communities from Oahu, Hawaii - Inanidrilus sp. 2 OAHU.JWI-91 metaG | ecosystem: Host-associated > Annelida > Digestive system > Unclassified...
GACCTATAGCGGATGGCTTACCCACATTAGTGGTCACCCATCAGCTGCAGGTCGAGCGCAGGACAGGGAAAGTTCGCCGGCCAGAGACCGACGTTCTACCACTGTGCCACGCCACCAACAGTAAGCTGTTGATTTTAAGCGAATATGTCAATAAAACTGAGAAGATAGGAGGAATGTGAACAAATAAGAACAGCTACGGAGAAAATGATATTTTGACGTGAAATATTTTACGTCGCAATTGTTAAATGTTTAAATATTCTATGACGCAGCAATCGATGAAATTACTGCTAGGCAAACAGGAATTGTGTAAACATGCGTCATAAAAGTATGTAGCATAGAATATGTAACCACACAAATAGAAATAGTATTGCCAACTTTCTTTCAACTCATGGACCGTTCGCAAAATTCTAGAATATGCAAGTTAGGGCTATTGTCTAGCCTTTGAAATATCTATCACAGTACAAGAGCTTACTTTTTTGACCCACCCTGTAGATATCTAGTCATAAATTTTTTGGCGTATTTGCCAGCGGGTGCCACGGTCTTTGACTTAGCCGTCGTGTACAGCAGCAGCAAATTGCGGACTGGGATCGGGGCGATGGCGAAGTCTACTATTTGTTGGTTGCCTTGCTTGGTATGAAAAAATGATAGCGCAATAACTATATCGAACTCACGAACTCTGCAAATCCGAGGCCTCGCCATATTCGACCGGTGCACCCACAGATCAATGTAATCAGTGGGCGCTACTGCTAATGATCTGGCCGAGTCAGTCTGGTTTTGCGGTGACGATCGACCGCCGTGGAAAGTGGGTTTAATTAGCTATAGTCAGGATGCACTTGAGTTCGCCAAACATTGCGGTCGATTCAGTCAACGATTCGCCAGTAGAGTTGTGACGATTAAGTCAACCGATCGAGTGCGGTAACAAGTTGCTGCAGCACTGATAGCGAAAGGCTGCATCGTTGCTGTCGCCTTTTTGCACAGCGAATAAGGTTGAGAACGTCGACCGTGGGCAAGTCTGGGAGTGCCCAAATATGACCCCTTCCCCCAATAAGTGCCCCTCCCCGTGACAGGATCCGATCCCCACCTAACACGTGGTTCCTTCGGTCCCCAAAATTTACACCGCAAACGGCATCTCGATCGGTTCCGCCATTTTTACAGGGCCCTGTACGCTCGCGACCAACAGACAAACACACAGACAGACCACGCTACATGAGTGTTTAACAAGCCGCGTCTTATGTTGGGCTGCCGCTAACGAGTAGTTTTGGAGTCGAGTACATGGTCGAGTAGCTTAGCGAGTACCCGTTAATACCAGAAGTGCTTAATACAAGCTGCATGGCTTCTACTATAGTCTATATACTCACACGTCATTACGGCGGTCAGTAACAGTAAAAAGGAAACTATTACCCGGTATAGGCTGCAATGAAATTTCTAATGAATTAAGTCGCAAAACTCGCAACTCGCAAGTCACAACTTGAAGGTGAAGGAGTCAAATTTGCATAAAATTCTAACAGTTGCTCATCTGTTTGGAAACTTGAACCGGAAATTGAAATTTCCGACCGGAAGTGGAATTAAACGAGTACTCGAGCACTCGCGGCAGGCCTAGTCCTATTCTGTGCGTGGCGATGCGGCCTAATAATAAACCAGCGACACGTAAATTACGCCCACCGTCTAGCCAATACGGCGACCTTTAGTCGAATGAATACAGCAACTGTTCGGGCCGGGTTGTTAACACGAAGGTCCCGTGGGGCAAGTCGCTAAGTGCGTGTTCCCGTTGTGCCGTGGCACAGCAATGCAGCTGTCGTTTGCCAACCACTCTGTGATCGTGATGATAATATTTGCCACTTCAGCTCAGGGCGCCGCCGTCCGGGCTCTGGAATCATTCGTTGGTGGATTTAAATCCACATGCATCTCGGGCGATATCGCCCTACACTTGACGTTTTAGTGCTTGCTATTCCATGGAAACGACCAATCCATAGATTCGGGGGAAAATTACACGTTTTATATTTTTGTCACGTTTTTACTTTTGCGCGTTTTTAACGTTTAAAAAATTATTTTAAAACGTTAGCAGAAATGTAAATCAAAATATCATTTTGACGATACTTTGCGTCATTTGCTACGTTATTTTAAAATGAATGGGCAATGCAACATGGTAACATTATAACACGGGAAGCACAGACACTACCGGCAAATTCGTAATACAGTATGCAAAAAGTTACAATATTTTACATTTGCATATAACGGACGCTTTTATTGCGTCTAAAAGTTTTTTTTATTGTTTTTTCATGTTTTAACTTTTTGTCGTTTTTTGTTTTCTCCCATTGTCTTTCTACATCCGTGGATCAGTCAGTCAATCAATCAGTTTATTGATAAGTGGCAGCTCGAAGGCTGAATTACACCGAAGGCTGAACTACGTTCAGTTCAGGTACACTTAAAAACGACCTGATCCAACCTTTGTTATTCAGTCATAAGCTGCCGCGGCGCCGTTATACACATATCACGGTACGTATCCTATGAATTCATCATCATAGAACACCGATTCATGTCGCTTCCTCATTCTATCTCGATTCATTTCGATAGTCCAGCGGATTGCCGCATTTCCAAGTTTCTCTCCTTTCTATACTGTTTTGACTGAGCATGTAAAGTTCTAATCTATGATATAAACAGCATCGTTGTGTTTATCAAAACCTCATCTGGGCAGTGGCATAACTGAATGGGAGCAGAGGGGGTAGTTGCCCTCGGGCGCAGCAGACGCGAGGGGCAAAAAACAGCCTCACCAGAAATATTTTATGACTAACAAACACCAAAAAGCCAGCATGATGCAGTTTTCTGAACGAGCCAGAAGCAGCCCATCGCAATAAACTTGTGCTATTTTACTTGCCAACTTGTTTAGACGTTAGTTACTCCATTGCATAGCATTTTACACTCGGGCCCATTGTGCCGCTCCCCAGAAAAAAATATTTCGGGGATGAGGTGCACTTTATTGCTTCTACCCGGGCGCCGAGAACCCTAGTTCCTCCACTGCTTCCGCGACTTTTCCTGTCCCGTCTCGCTCTTCGATCCAGTTTTCTCGTCGAATGATGACTTCTCTATTTTTACCAAGTCGATTTTTTTACCCTCATCACTGGCTACTCGATCATCTTTCATTTTATCATATCTGTTCCACTGACACTGGCTGAATTTCATTGCATCACTTGCAATCTAAGCGACTTATAACCAAACACTCAAAATCGATTCACGGACATATGCTCACCGGACAAATGCTCACACCACTAAGTAAAAATCGGACAAATGCTCACAAGAATTGATTTTGGCGCGGGAAATTTGTCAATATGGACATAGACGTTATCTGACTAATTACTTTTACCGCACGATGCACTATATAGTAGGCCTACAAAGCACGGTCTTGCCATCCCTGTGTTGTACTGCTGACGTTATGTGGAATGCTCATTGCGTTGACTTTACACTCACCGACTGCGTCTCGGCGCTGGTCAGGTGGAACACGACTCAGGTAATTATTTTCAAGTCGTCGTCGACGCCGTCGCAATTACGAGTCATTTCTGCTCACCCCTCATCTCAGCGACAATGAGTTTGAGTTGATCCCGTGCAACAGTACTCAGGCGATTGTGATCAAGTCATCGTCACTGCCAACGGTAGTACGAGTCATGTCTGCGCATCCGTCCCAGACTATATAACGACGTCATGCGTTAGACTTAGGTTTTGCAGAACGTTTTGCTAGTTTACGAAGCATTTCATATGTTATTTTATCTGCACCAGCAGCCGAGTGCTTTATGGATACATTATCATCATCATCCATTTTATTTCAGGCAGCAAGGCCCATAAAAATTGTCATTAAAATTTTTCGTTAAATAATGAAAAAGATGATAAAAAAACTAAAAATATAGTCTGTTGATTGTGTCTGGTTATATGCATACTTAAAGGTGCGCATTTCTCCAGTGAGCATTTGTCCGATTTTTACTTAGTGGTGTGAGCATTTGTTCAGTGAGCATATGTCCGCACACCCTCAAAATCAGTCTGCTGTCTTCTGATTTCTTACAGTGTGTTCTTGTTATTCAATAAAATAATATGCTTCTCTCATTGCTAAGCGTTTATAGCTGTTCTGATCTGCTAGAATATTAATATAGGTACTTTAAATCGCTATCATGCTAGTTGAGTTCGAGTTAATTATGCATAACATTACCAGAAAGAGTATAACTGTGGCAAGTCGACAGCTGTCGCCGATATCATTGTCATTGCCACTTCCCCGGTGACTCCATTTCTGCAATATTAGCAACATTAAACGACGCGTATAGGCTTGTTCACAGCACGTGAACCGAGCTGATCTGAACTCCGTTTCTGATCACGCGTATGCCAATGGCACTGTTCACACTGGAGTTCGCGAACTGGAGTTCGTGCGGTGTGAACGCTCACATTGTAAAGCGTGTGTTCCGAACGCCAGTTCGCGACCTGCAGTGTGAACAGTGCATTGGCAAACACGTGTTTAGAGCTCGAGTGTACAGTGCACTTCACTTCAGTTTAGTTCGTGTGCTGTGAATAAGGCTTAAATTGGCATATCGTTCTGCGTGTGAAACGTTGCGTATCTAATGGATCTGAGGCTTGGGAGCGGATTGCACTTTTGCGGCATTCGAAGACACCTGCGCTGCCGTACTAGTTTATGAAATATTCATGACGATACGTTGGCTAGCATACACTACCGGTGCTGCTGCTGCTGCTGCTGCTGCTGCTGTGGGTGCAGTCGTTTTATTACGGCGAATAAAATATAATCTAATGCGACGCTTCCGTATCATCGAACGATAATGATATTGTCTGTTGTATAATGCATTTGCCACGCACAAAAACGATAGTATGCGCGGTATGTGGATAAATTGCGCAAAAAACTACCGCGAGTCAATAAGTCGACATTATACTCTTGTCCGCAACTTCGCCAAATGATGACGGATTTTCAAAATTTTTCCATCTTCAGACTCAGCAGCGAATTTATATTAAAGTAATCACTGAAGATCTCACTATACTTTAAACTGTCTCTAAATTACCGGCATCACTAATTATTAAAGCATCGATCTATCGGCCTGTCAGCCAATATCGGCGTTCAAAACATAGGAAATCACTAACATCTTCATTGGCAACATTTAGAAATTCCTTTAATAAAATCAACCTCAGAATATATGCTAAATATTAGTGCTTTTAGCGTTTTATGTGTTCTCCTAAAGTGCTATTGTAATATTACATTCCAACTGTATAACTGTCATTTTATTTATCTTTTTATCGCATTGTTTTATTTTGTGTCACTGTTTAACATGCATGTGTTAATTGTACTTGAATTTACCGGCTTGTAAGTGGCTTGCGCCCTTTGCCGCTGATGTTTAAATAAATCCTTAAATATGACACATCAATTGTATGTATTTCTGGTTGCGAACGGCGCAAAAGTAGTGAAAATTAGGGTCTATGGTTAGTTGTCGCAGCGGAGCATCGGCCACTGGTTAAGGATGTCTTTGAGTTCCTGTGTTTTGAACGCCGATAGTGACCGATAGGCCGATGTGTTGAATTGTTGATGCGTTGATTAGACACGCCCGTGAGTTACATTGTCGAATATTTTTTGACTGCCAGTGATCAGTGGTTCATTTTTTTTTGCGTCAGCTTGTATGTAATTCAGCTGCACGGAACATCCCGGCATTTGATTATAATCCTTTCTTATCATACTGTTTGACAAATTCTTGTAACACTCATGAATTTGTGGAATAATGACCGTTAGTACTGCATTGGTGTATGGCATATGCGCAAGCAAACGTGGTTGTTCTCCGGAAAAATATCGTTTGGACTGTAGATGGTGATGGTTGTACTGTGAATCGTTAATGAGGTCGTCTGCTGTCTTGGTCCATTTAGCAACTACTATTATTATTAGGCCGCATCGCATGCATAGCATAGATGCGGCTTCTTCCTACAGAGCTACGTAGTAACATAGTTGTCTTTTGGTCTGTGTCCGTTGGCTACGATCGTAATCCGTACAAAAATGGCTGAACCGATTTAAGTGTCGTTTGGGACGTGGATTCATCAGTTGGCTCCAGAAACAAGAAACCATGCATTAGACGGAAGCCACCGGGAGATACTGGGAGATGCCGGGACATGCCCCGGGGTCGATATACTCAAATTGACTCACACGGAGGCAGCACTCACCGATGCGGCCAGCTCTCCGCCATTACCGTGGCCACTTGTGCATTATCTATATCGTAATCTCAATGGACATTCGTGATTTTTATGTATAAATAACGAACTAGTTTGCGGGGTAATGGGAAGCCTGGCGACGCCATGTTCGTTATGCGCCTCTCTCTCTGCAGTGTCCAAGTAAATAAAATAGACCAAGACAGAGAGTGAGAAAGCTGTGAGGCTAACGACAGCCAGTGGACCACGTCGGTCAGCTGCCATCGTCGACAGTTGTGTGACATTTGGGCATCGTAAATATGGCGAAAAAAGCAACGGTAGGCCCCCGAGCGATTCACTGCTGGCCTGTTGTTATGGCCGGCTTAGCGACAGCTGAGGATAGAAGACGGAATGCCAGGAAACTAGTGTCTCGTTCTGCTTCTGCTCTCGATGGCCGTATCCTCTCAAACGAAGATATTCTTTAGAATTCCCTCTCGGATAATATTGCTTCATATTTATCCGTAACTAAACGTGACTTACGTAGGCGTAATTTTTTATAGAGGTATGATACGATACGATACGATACGATACGAAATGTTTACAGTGCAGCGTCTTTTAGCCCTCGGATAGTCAGCTTAATCTACTACAAGCAACCGATCGAAAATAGTAAAAATGAGGAAAGATAAAACAAAAACTGATATAGCTCACAAGAAAAGGTAGGGGCACAACAACCTGTCTGTTGTATGTCTTGTGTGTGCATGCAATAACTTTTCAACTGAGCGACACTGATCTAGACGTTTGAAACGCTGGTTCTTTTTGACCCTGTCTAGGTCGAGTTCAAAGGTCAAATTCAGAGTTCGCGGTCCTAGCAGAAAAAAACTGCATGCAATTTTCCACCGTGTTGACCGTTGTAACGTTTATGTCATTGGCGGATCTAGGATTTTTTTAAAGGGGGTGACTTTGGGAACCCGAGCAAGCGAAGCGAGCGAGCATTGAGGGGGTCTGGGTTACGGGATAATGAAATTTGAGCATTTGTGAGTTAGGACGTGGGCATTACTAGAAATGTATAAACTGCTTTAACGCATAATAATAATATGAAATAGGCTGCCGCGCCAGGGGGTGACTAGTCACCCTAGTCACCCCCTAGATCCGCCCCTGTATGTGTTGCGTTTCACGGACACCTGTTACTGCGGAGTGTTCTTGATGGTTGAGTTGAGGATCCTGGTTGTCGTTGCTTTCTGTCATTTATCTAAAAACGTTTTAATTGTTCGTGTATCAGTCTCAGATTTAGGCCTTTGTGATCGACTGTTGCGCGAGTTGTCCTAACATTCTGTTCACTGCCAATATCGCACGGTGTTTACCCTTTACAACCCGTTGTACAACCGGTTTGGCGACCGGTTTATCGTGTATACACACTTGTAAATGCACAGTAGGCTTAGTTGAACATATATACGTGTTAGGTTTTCTTTGATCGCATCGCCAGCTTATATGCAGTCTATTCCTGTGCATGTCTTGGCGTTCCGTGTGTTTCGTCACAACAGCAAGCCCTGCAAAAACGGTTGAACCGATTGATCTTAACCTGCCCAAACCATATCCTACGGACACTCTTGCAACCACCTAGTGCACAAAATTACAGTCTTAGAAATAGACCTCACAATAGACAGCTACCTGACCGCATTTCTCGAATAACGGACTGTAATTTTACTGTCAGAATGTTGTATCGCAATATGTATTGACTTTTATATATTTTAAACCTGTGCTTTGTTTTATTCTTGTGTACAGCTGTGGTTTGACAGTTCGCAATAAACGAATATGTTATGTTATGTTATGACATGCCATTTGATGAAGCATACCCGCGTGGGTCCATATGATCATGTGTTACATGGGGAGGGTGCACATTGGCGCCATGTGGCGAATACGACGGAGCTGCTATTTGCGACGCCACTGCCGTTCGACAGCTCTCACCCAAACCGTAACAACCGGGGGATGTTGTGGAAGAGAAACCCCCAGAAATGCACGTTGTCACTGCACGCGGCGACGGCTGAGGACATTAAGTAACTAAGCCGGAAATGAGATTGCAGCGGCCGCAGCCGCCGCCGAGTAGCCGAGCTATTTATCGCGGCCACGACGACGTTAATGTCGTCAATAGCAGGAGCTTCAAGGCAGTGGCAATGTCCGTCGGAGGGCTTCGGTGTTGACAGGAAATTAAACGCGCGGCGTTACAAGGAAAAATGTGGAACCGCGCCAACAGTAAGTGATAGAAATTACCGAACAGACCGGCGGTTCAGTGTCCGACCTTTGCTTGCCGGATTGTCTTTACCGCGCGTGACCTTCAACGTGGATTTTCACTGCACGAAACGTGTCTTAGCTTTACCGTGAAGTAATCGTTGTCATCACGGTCTTCATTGCTGTGTATTCATAGGAATGTACGATGACGGAGGAATTCGTACGAATTAGTGCAGAATGCGATTTACCCATATGAACTTTCTGAGTTAGGCCCGAACTCCATTACCTCGACTTGTTCAAGATTTATTGTACAATTTGTTGTAGACTATAGACATTGTAGTACATCTGTCCGCTGCACATGTGCTGTGTATTTCACTTTCTCGGCAACCATTGTTGTAGCGTCGGTATATATTACGTTGTACAACAAATCCACAAAAAGCTGTACAACAAACTGAACAAATCCAACAAGTGCTGAAACTCCATTAGTTCGATTTGTTGTGGATTCGTTGTACAACGTACCGACGCTAAAACAATAGTTGTGAAACGCAGCAGGACAAGTTTACTACGACGTCTACAACAAATCTGCAACAAATCCACAACAAATCGAGGTAATGGAGTTTGGGCCTTATTCTCGTAACAAACAAACGAACGAACAGACAAGCATGAATCAAAGCACCGCCCGCTCCACCCTGGGCTGGAGATCGACCACTCTGTTGAACGGTACATACGGGTTGCGTCAGACAGCAATATTGCCGATGACAAGCGGACATAACGGTCAAGCTGGACAGGACGATGTCAAGCCATCTGGAATCTGCAGATTGCTTTTTCTCGTCATCTGTCAGTGCTCTCTTCAAGTCTCCTATGTGCATGCTACCGTATTCCTCCTACAGTCCTTTGAACGTTTGCCGCATCTTCCTTTGTATGCTGATGAAAGGCTCTTCAATCACCGTTGTTCTCATCATTCTGCTTATACGCACTGTTTGGTTAACAAGCGGTCAAAGTAATTGACTCAAGGCCGCATCGCCGCTGCGCGCGGATCGTTCGGTCGTATTCGCTAGGTGGGCAAATGTATAGGCCTACTTTCGCCCAGCACGTGATTCTTTGGGCCCAGTTGATTTTACCCAAAACGGCATTTCGGTCGGCTCAGCCGTTTTTATAGGCTGACGGTCGTGACCAACACACACACACACACAGACAGACATACCAAGCTACTCCGTCTGCAACTGTAGATGCGGCATCTGCGTTATGCATGTGATGCGGGCTAACGACTGTAGACTGTGCAGTGTGCAACACGTCCAGGTTGTGCCGAACTATCGCGGTAAATTCTTCATCACTGTCGGAATCGCCGTGCGATTTCAGTGGCTTCAAACGCATCTCGATCGCTCTAAGCACGGTTTAGCTGGGCTTCCCGCGGGTCAATCCAATCACGCGGTGCACGCTTCTGGGTTGTTGCTGCTGCTGCAGCTCGTTCATGGCAATAACAGCGGCCAGTATCAGAGTTGATATACGTGTGTGCAATGCTAGCTTTCAGAACCGTTTTCCAGAAGGCCGACCATGTAAAACTGAGCTATAGACTACAGATGTGTGGGAATTGCTTGCAACATTCCCATTCCGTTCCATTCTCATCAATTCATTCTCATTCCCCTTTCCCATGATGCTTCAGATTAAGTTCCCATTCCAGTCCCGTTACCAAAATTTATTCCCATTTCCTCCCATCCCCATTGCAGTCTGACTAATGAACGACATTTATCACTGAATAATCAAACGATGATAAATGTTCAAAATGCAAACACTCAGGTGTCTCAGTCTAAAAATCTCAACTCAGAATCTCGTACTGTCAGTGTCATATTGTGTTCAACATACAACTGTTGTCTACCAGAATTCAGGTGTCTCCAGAAATCCAGTGACAACCTCTGTGGGGAATTAGCTAAGAACCAGACTAGAGAATTGTCTCAAACTTTAATGAAGCATGAAGACTAAGACTTAGCCAGACATATCAAGATCTTCGCAGCTCAGAGGCGTAGACGACGAAGACCCTGAACTAGGTCAACTCACAGCTGTTATAATGCTACACACAATGGCATGACCCAGCTGTAGGCCTATGCTGATTGGCGGAGCCGTGATCACGAGGCGACGTTATCCTTCAGCTAACGTCGCTCGGCAAGCTATGATGACTTACTGTGGTGGCGCATCTAGGCGTCCAACACAACGAAATGTCACGTATTGTCGACCGATGGGAATTTTGGCACACATGAAAAAGTAGCCATTCCCATTCCCAGTGTCACGTGTACTCTTCCCGTTTCCATTCCCATTTTGGCATATTTGTGTTCTTATTCACATGCACATCTCTACTATCGACTACAAAGCCCTCACTCGATGTCGCACCGACCACTTTAGCAACATTTTAAACCGATCTTGGCGGTTCCGCTGAGAAATGTTTGGCTGGTTGTTACTTATTTTCGGGTTTTATTCGTGCGTGCCTTTCAACCGTTTTCGATCATCCAACAGTTAGTGAGCTCTAATTTTCATCCTGTGACCGTGCAGTTTAACCTGTGACCTTGACTTTTCAACTTGACCTAGATAGTTGAACTAACGTGTCATAAAATCTCGGTCAAAGGTCATTGATTTCAAAATAATAATTGTCCGGGAACACACAACATACAGACACATACCTGGCCGATTGTTCTGCTTGGACCACTAACGTGATCGGTAGAGAAAACGTAATTGACACATTTTTTCGTATACACTTGTCGTTATTAGTACGCATGGATGCAGTATCAGTTGTTGTGAGCCTCAGTATTTCATTCCGTCGACTAACGCAAACACATTGTTTGTGCGGAAATGTGGTTTTTAACTGCCTGTTTACACTATGCAACTGTTGGCGCGACCCGTTGGCGCAGCCTTCGCGTCGACTAGTTGCTTGAAGTTACTCCACGTCGAGCCCGTTTAGTACTGGTATGGATTACATTCGCGTGAAACCTGCCATTCAGGCTCAATCACATCCTGCCTAGCGTAATTATAAACGTCGATGCCCTTTGGCTGGAAAGGTAACCGTAGGTCTGGCATCACGGACTGTAGTACATCCATCCACTTATTGGCACGCTGGCATAAGGAAGGGAGGGAGGCTTTCCGCCCACACGTCAAGTACGACACCGTTGTATACCTTCATATGTATACCTTTATATACCTGTATACCTTTACTTCGCGTGTAATCGATGACGATTATATCCAGTTGGTCCCGTTCTTTTCCGATCCTGCGTTTTTCTGGCGGAGCAAATTCATCGCCGGCGCCAACATAATCGCGGTTGGTCGCACGTTGCCGGCGCCGTAGCTTTATCGACCCAAGCCGACCAGAAGTAGACTCCAAGTAGCCAAGCGACCAGTGAGGCACGCAATACCGCCGCCAAATATACCGCGGTATCCAAAAAGTTATGCCCCGCTCTTCTCATAGATGGGGCCCGAGGAGTTATGATAATCTTTATTTCACCACGAATGGTAGCAAGCACAATACATGCACAGTAAACGGCAAAATAAAGTAAGGAAAAGCAAACAAAACTTAACCTATCTAAATCTTAACTAGAGGTTTCTTAAATTCTGAACAAACATAAACTATAAAGTCGTAATGTCGACAACAGCATCTTTAAACTTTTTTTCTACGTTTCTCGATGATGGTGCTCGAACAGCGTTTGACAACGGTTTATCACAAACTCCAGCAATTACTTTTTCGGGTTTGTTCATGCGTGCAGGCAGGCATGCATTCTGCGACCGGCTTGCCATCGATTTCTAGTTTCTAGTTCTTCAGTTCGTTTGCGCAGAACAGTTATCCGGCCGCTTAAACTTTATAGCGAGACGCTTCTGTCATAACTTGATGACCAGAGCGAACGCAGTATACGATCGAGCTAATTTTTGAATAAAAATTTGTGTACTTGCTTAAATATTATATGCTTGTTAATTCGGTACGAGATAAATGTTGCCTTCCGCACTTCGAACGAATTTTTACTGGGAAATAATCACAGCTGTTTGCTATTGCCAAAACGCCAAGTACCTGATATGAAAAGTGATTTTCTCATGCCAAAACTTATTGTCATTCCGTAAAGTAATCATCACCCGACCCTACTAATTCTAAGCCCTTTAAACCCCAAGGGAGAATTAATTCTGGTGAAATAACTGACAAGTACCCAAATCTGAACTCGTCTCGGGTAATGCGCGTAAGTGGCAAATACTATTGAATATACTTGGCGAATTGTCGTGACCGACAGTGTCGCAGAGCGCCGCGCGGGTTATTGAAATAGTTCAAGCGGCCGCATAATATCGTCTGTGGAATTGCGGGAAGACACGCATCCCTAGACAGGACAGCGGAGGGTCGGAGATGGAAAGGGAAGGAAGGGTTGGTGAGCGTTGGCGTTCTGATCGATTTGTCCGGAAGCGCTATTGTTAAGCACCGTGCACCGTCCGCCTGCAGTCGTCCGTGGACTCTTCAACGTCGTGCACTGAGAAATTATAGGCCTGCACTGTCGTTCCACGATAGTGATTCCTGCTTCGGTATCTCGCCGTCATATTCGTGTCTTAATCGACTCCCGTGTTGCAACGGATATATCAGCGTTTAGTGTTTAATTCGGCGGACTGTTTTACTTTGTTGATTGTCAAGCCCAAGATTGAGTTGAGTTTTCTTCTGCAGCTTTTTGAAAATTATCTGCACTTTGCTGCCAAGAGTGTCTCGGAAATTGTCCAGTACTGTCTGCGTAAAATATGTGCTTGTGCTTATTCCACTGTTGTCGGTATGTCCTCGAGTGTGGGCTTTCTATTTTTATATAGTTCTTTATTACCTTTCTGTTGTGGTGGGTTAATCTGTCGGTTAATTTGTCAGCTGTTAAGCGGACGTTGTGCATTATTGTACTTGTACCTACATGTACATGCTACTTGTCGGTTAAACTAGAACGGTATTCTCTTGACATGATTTGTTATAGTAATATATCATGTATTTATCGTAATATATGCATTTTTCCATAGAAACAGTAGTTGCAGAGCCTTAACAGTCATGTTGTCAGATTTGGGCGGCCGGGCGTCGAGATGAATGTACAGCATGATAGCAGCTTCGCTGTGATACAGCTGATCTTCCTAGTCAACGAGGTGAGTAACGGCTTAACTGACTCGTAAATTAATATGAAACAGGGACTGACAACTAAAGCTCTGATGTTTTGACATAAAGTTATTTATTCTTAATATTATATTGCCCTCGTTCGTGGCAGACCAATCGCGTTACCATTTACGTCAATGCTAGCTTTCTTATACATGCAAAACCTCCCAGCGAAGATCAAAGCCGTCCGATAACGAGCGATCTCACTATGGAAAATGAAAAATTGACAATGACTTGACCTATGACCATGACTTTCAAACTGCCCGAGCTATGCTTATTACCCACGCAACGCAAATGCAAATAAAATTTAAAATCAAGGTCAGTTGGTTTAAAAGATATAGGGGCTAGTGGAAACAAACGGACGGACATGACCGATTGCAGTAATTTTCACGCTGACGCCGTTGGTGCCGAATTCGAAATGCTGCATTTGCAAAATAAAGTGCACATTCGTTCGCGTAAAATGCAGTATTAAAAAACTTCTTGCGCTGCATTATGGGTATGCAATTTAGTGCCTCGCAAACTACACCGTGAGTCAAAAAAACAAGACACCTAACTCTTGCCCATAATTTCACTAAATATTGGCCGATTTTCAAAATTCTTTCACTGTTAGACTTAGTAGGAAATTTGTAACAAAGTCATATACAAATACCCCACCACACCCTAAACGTGTCGCTACACTACCTTGTGAAATATCTGTGTTCAAAAAATCGCCATTCTTAAGGAGTAAGTGAAGCAAA
>Ga0126330_10000178_pt1 | contig 14127 bp, 8 predicted proteins | sample InaspJWI91metaG_FD_97004 | JGI IMG/M metagenome (GOLD analysis project Ga0126330, IMG submission 97004) | Marine gutless worms symbiont microbial communities from Oahu, Hawaii - Inanidrilus sp. 2 OAHU.JWI-91 metaG | ecosystem: Host-associated > Annelida > Digestive system > Unclassified | place...
GGCTGACCTGTAGCGGATGGCTTACCCACATTAGTGGTCACCCATCAGCTGCAGGTCGAGCGCAGGACAGGGAAAGTTCGCCGGCCAGAGACCGACGTTCTACCACTGAGCCACACCACCAACAGGAGACCTCTAAATTGCAAATCCGACGCCCTGGAGACTCGCTCAAATTTTTAACCGACTGAATCCAGACTACTGTTGGCAACGTCTGTTATGGATTACGTAAAAACAGCGTCTGGTGTATTAGTGGCTGTAGGTTTAGTGACGCCTGTTGTCTGACCGTCGGACTCCACGCTGTTAAATAGCACTTAAAGGTTACTAGAGGTTATCATCAACGGTGATAATCAACAGACAGTATGCGACTTCTTATGAGCCGTCTTTATCGCGAGTCCGTTTTACCCATGTCTGGTTTTTAAAAATAGAACCAATGAGCCAACAGAAGTTAAAAACACTTCGTCCGACAGACAGAGAGACTGGAATTACCATTCAGCGCTTGCAAACTTGCATGACAATGCGGCACGCCATAAAACACGTTTCCTGCACTGCTATAACATACAAATGCACGTAGCTAGAGTCACCGCCAGAAGCAGTCATTAACTGCACAGTAGCAGCATCCTGCCCATTCAGCCCTAAACACATTTCGTGCACCGCAATCGTAACAAGTCTGTGTTCAGCTTCCTATGTCAGTGGACAACGTGACACTGTTCGCATTTGCTTCTGCTGCACGCTGTGCTACTGCGGCGCCCGGCAGCATCCGCTATCGATCGATACCTCCTGTCCGCCGGGCCTACTGCAGCAAACCCGCCGCCAACAGTAGTTTGGATTCAGTCGGTTAAAAATTTGAGTGAGTCTCTAGGGCGTTGGATTTGCAATTTATGAGGTCTCCTGTGATAGTTTGGCAGTGTCAAACTATCGGTGAATACACTTCCATAGAGCAGTCGACAGATGGGACAGACAGACGGACGGACACCGTACCGTTACATAGACCCTGCCGCATAGTATGCGAGCACAGTCAACAACCACAGGTATTATTGGAGTACAACACTAAACGGTTTATTCAAGTAACGTCTAAACATGCATCCATTGATCGTAATCACCGGTGCACGTCCAAAAATAATGCGGATTAAACTAAAACGCATGTTGGTAAGCAACAGCGACTGACGTAATGGGAGCAGACTCGTAAACTGGATTGTGGTAAATTGCATTAGGACAGCCAGCCAGCCAGCATAAAGCCCAATTCACACCGCCGACGCCGCTAGACCGTCTCGGTGGAGTGAATTAAGAACTCGGCCGTCGTGACCTAGTTTCCAATTCTGCAGCCCATGACACGCAACTGGAAAATATGTATGTGCTGGTCGTTAAAACTAGCGTTAAGCTAGAGCGGCTCGTTGGATATTTGCTGGCGCTGTGCGTTGTTCTTCCGTTGTTGGTGATTACGGTCTGCTGACTTTAACGGCTTACAACTCGACAACAGTTGCAAATAGACATAAGGTCATACCTTTGTGCCTTCAGTGCTTCGACACTGTTGGTTGGACGTCAGGAAGAGCATCCGGCCTGTCAAATTGAGTGATGAGGTGTTGGTGTGGACGTCCGTCTGGAGCGAGGTGCAGATTGTTTGCATATGGTCCAGCTGATGCCACTGTAATTCCCAAACCCCATCATCTATCCAGACTGGTTTTACCTTTCTGATACCGGCTTACCCACGTCGTCCTCGAAAAGAGGCCGTTGAACGGGTGTGACGTGGTGGTAGTAGTAGTAGTAGGAAGTCACACCTTGTGGGTAATTGATACCATCGGTGCGCTGCTTCAATAACCCAAAGTGCCCAAACTCCGAAGTCAAGTCGTGTCTCGGTACATTCAAGCTTCAGCACTCAAAGTATATAATCTCAATACTGAAAATGTGCTCGGATACTAAGGCCTGAGAAATTTGGTTTAAGTTGTCTGTTCTGTATCAGAAAACCTGACACTGAATCTTCGCAGAATATGTAACAGCAACTGTACAACTGTAAGATTTTTTTTACAAGAATTTAGAAAATTCATAAACTTGTGCTAACTAATCACGAACTCGAGAAACATGATTGACATGCGAATGAACTACTGGAAACTTGGTCACGATTGTCGGCAACTCAATCTCACACTAAATCGACGACGTCAGAGAGGAAGAGGAACGGACAGAGACGAGAGTATTCATTCAGCGGTCACGTCTCTGATGAGCACTGCCGACGCGACGCGCGGTGGTGTAAACAGTGTCAAATAGACGACCTGATGACGTCGTCAAGCCACGCCATCAGAAGATCAGTCAACAACAACAACAACAGACTATTAGCAGCAGTCTGAGTGTAATCTGTTTACTTCCTGGCGACGGTGAAGCGCAGGGTCGGATTTAGACATTGCATGAAGCCTCAAGCCACCACCGAGGTGTTGTAGGCGTTTGTTCACACAGATTAATGCTGTGTACCAACGAAACGCGATAAGAATGCCACCAGGATGCATAACACATAGAAGAAAGGGCTGTTCATTACTTCATGTACTAGGCCAGTTTAAAGATATTTGTCAACAGCACAGCTTGGTGCACCCTCTGGTAACCTAACCAGCCGCAAAGAAAAACAAGTCTGTGTCCTACGTCGGCTGGCAACGTGGCATTGCCCGCATCTGCTGCTGAGCGTCATGCTGCGGCGCCGCTGCTACTGAGCACCGGCGCCTGATATCTCCTGCCCACCGGAAGCTCAGCAGCAAACCCACTGCACGGGCGTGCGTGCGGCGGGCGATGGGACAGGTGGACAGACAGACAGACGGACGCCCGACCGTTACACAGACCCTTATCCGCACACTATACCCCGGCAGTATCAACAATCACTACTACTTCCCGTTCAAACGGCCGTTTATCCACGCCAGCGCTAGTGAGCCAGCGGGTCCTCCTCCACCTCATCGGGGACAGAACATTTGGGATTAACGGGATGAGGTTTTACGGGCCCGCCTGTTATAGCACTGAAAAATTAACACAAAGCACTAACCGCAACCAATAGCGTGCGGCCCGATTTTCAAAACTTCTCAAGAAGATCTTAAGAAGATCTTAGGAAAATGACCGAACTTACGAATATCTTAGGAAGATCTTAGGAATTCTTAAGTTGTGGACTTACGACGAACTTAGGAAAAACTTAGAAAGATCTTAGGAAGAACTTAGGAAGAACTTAGGAAAATCTTAAGAAGTTTTGAAAATTGGGCCCCTGGTCTCTTTCCTTTCTGGATCCACAACCGCGGACTTCTGATGAAAGAGGCGTTGCTGTCTTGGAGCTGGCTGTCCGATGCCAGTATGTACATGTACCAAAGATGAACCAGCTTGCACGCTGTTATCCTGGATCACTCAAGGACGGGTAAAAGCTGGAAGAAGCTAGCGAAGACACTAAGAACCAGCTGTCACAGGTAAGATGTTCAACATCCAATAATAGCAGATCTGCAGAACATCATGAGCTCCCACAGCAGGGTTCCCCGCTGAAAACAACTGCAGTAAACTGATACTAGCCGCCACGTCGCGGCTTGACGCTGATGATATATTGGGCCGGTCGTCGTGGGTAACGCAGGCGATAACAGTGTCACACCCATTTGCTATCTGTGTGGAGTTGCTACGGGGCAGCCGTCTACCAATAACGGCCGACTTACAACACACCCTAGCAACACAACGGCTAAGAGATAGATATTATGGCTGTCAGAAAGCGCCTGATTATAGCATTTTATAGTTTCTGGCAGCACAGTGAGGAGGAACGTTTGGGTAGGGAGTCCCCCAGACGGCGTGTAAAGAAAATTTCTGCATACTGGGAGGGCTGCAATCTAAAGTGAGAGGGGGGGGTTACACCTCCCCGGGGGGGTTTTATCCCCACCCCACGCCCGCCTACAGGAAGTGTAGATAAAACGCACGGACCAAACAAGGAAGTGTAGAGACTAACAGAGAGGTGGCAGAGGGATATATACCGAGGTGTGATGGAGGCGGCCAGCCCTGCTGTAGTGTCGGACGGCAGGTCAGTGTCAGCAGCACTGCAATCAGCACGACGACGTACATGAGCGGCACACAGCAGCGGCACATGGTCACGCAGCCAGCCTCAGCAACCGCCGCATCACTGTCACGTCACGGCCGCGTCATCACTGCGTCACGGGCCTGGTCTTCTTCTGCAGCTGTACACAGACCGACCGACGGACAACTGTAACACGTGCGTCATCTGAATCAACAGTCGGTACATCTGACACAGCGTGCACGGGCAATTAGCAAGTCACTCAACAACGCCAGAGAGCCATCACTCGCGGCCGCACCGACCACCGACCACTTTATGTGAACTATACGTGCATGAATCCAAAGCAACGTTTTCGCCTCCTGTGACCATGGACTTTTGTGACCGTCACAATGCAATCACAATGGTAACCATTTCTGCAGAAATGGTAAACATGCATATAAGGGATGGAAAACAAAACAGTTCGTGATGGTTCACAAAACGTAAAGAAAAGAAAACTTTTATATAAAGTGCACTATTTTTTATTTTTATGTCAAATGTTTTTTATCCGTGCGACGCTACGCCAGCGCGGGTACTATAGCTATGGCCCTGTCTGTCTTTCTGTTTGTCACTAGTCGGAATTCTATTGAACATGGCTGAACGAATCGGGCTGGTCTTTGGTAGGGCAGCTTCCTTCGACCTATCCCACACTGTGTTATAGGGAAAATCGGGTACCTCCAAAAAATAAGAGTGCTTTCCTCTGGTCTTGGAAAATTTTGCCACTGCATATCGATCGTGGAAACGTGTTATCAACTTAGCTCAAGAAAAGTGGACGCTCAGAGCGTGGTAAGCTGGACAGTCGTCGGTCAACGAAGTTGACAATACCTTCGAGCTCCGACGCTCAACCACTGTAGTTTATCATAGTGATCGTCAAGCTCTGTCTACAGCACGATTCCGTCGCGCGGGTGTCAATTAGCGACAGGTGACACTTGTTAACTTACAGCGTCCCCCCCCCCCCGCCGGCCCATATCAATTTCATCAAGTCATCGTTGTCTTCTGATCATGGCGCAACGTAACAGCCTGTCAGCGACGTACAGATTAATGATCTGACAGAGAGACACGGCATGCACGCCGTGCGCCAGGAATTCAATAATTACTCGACGCTGGCCTGTGTCCATCCATCAACGGCAACGCGGACACACGCACGCATCCGTCACGTCGCCGCACCCAGCACGCAACGCAACGCAACGCAACGCAAAGCATAATTCCGGCGCTGACGCACCGCCGTGGATTCATCAAATAACCGCGCCGGTGCCGCCGCACGCACGCACGCACGGACGGGGAGAAAAATTTACAGTGGGCAATAAACGGCGACACCGCGATGCCATAAACACGACGCCGGCGACATCGGCCGAGCGCATTGCAAATCATTGCGTCGACGTAGCGACGACTCGAGCTCGGTAGCGCGGTTAGAGCAGCAGTAGCAGCAGCGGCGGAGAATTTGGCCCAGTTCACTAGTCCATTTCATCCCTGTAAAGTACACGGATATAATACAGCAGTTCGCAATGTACACTGCCACACCGCTACAGGAACTCACATGCCATATGGGATCACACAGTGTTACCTGCCACCCGACAGAGGAGACATTTCCGCCATCACCAGCTAAAGCCGGTACTCGATTTAGCGTCCCCGGAGGATGCAAGGCTGAGATGACCTAGGCACTGCAGTAAATGTGCGCAGCCCGTGCCAAAGACTGCATAGTGCATATCGCAGTAGCCATCGCGATAAACACAACCGCCCGCGGTTTCTGGGTCTTCTAGTCACACCGCAGTCGAACGCGCTAACCACCCGACCACTGCGACCGACAGTGTATAGTCTACCAATACATTACCGTCACAAACACGCATCGCCAACAGGCCGGCAAGTAGGGCCAGCCACCAGGGCGGTCTGGCCTAGTGGCAGGGGTGTCGTGGGGACTGGATTTCAATCCACATACCCATCGCATACCCACAGAAAAACCTGTGTAAATCCCACAGAATCTCTATATCCCTACCCCACACATTCACAACCCAAGCATATCTATGCTGTCCATGCAACAGTGTCACTATGCGTATTCAGTAATGACAATGAAGAAAAAATGCCAGTAAAACAAATTACAAACTGGACTGTATTGGGCGAAATTCAAACAGCGACTACGACATTATCGCTTGTTTAACGTGTTTCCACTTAATCTCACATCCATTCGAAAATCTCCATAAAATCCCCACAGGCCCATGGGGATTCACCACAGTCCCCATACCCATACCTATGGGAATCCCCATACGCACGGCAGTCCTGCCTATAGTGGTAACGAGTACGATCATGAGCATATCAACCAAGTTACTCTAGGTCGAGCCCGGTTAGTACTGGGACAAGTATACCATACTGACATGTATTCAGCTGCCCAGGCTAACTCAGCCTTCTACCCTCAGAGCGATGAAAAATAAGTAGGCCTACCGGCCAGGATGCAGCGACACTCTGTGGCTGGGGATTAAAGGCTCATTCCACTTGTGGATTAAACGTGCCGGTGGCAAGCAAAACTGTGATCCCTCGCTAACACGTATCACGGTGTCATACCAGACCACCTTACAGGAGTATCACTACAAAGCGGTCTGTACAAATCTGCAGGTCTATACACACACGGCAGTCTGTCGCCAGTCGCCACGTATGGCAGCAGACATCATGAAGGACGCCTATAACTTAGTTGCAGGGCTCCCAGTGCAATAACGGCAATAACTAGTCAAATGATTAAGTCAGTTTTATGTTGTCAGTTACCTAAGGCAGGTTTGGGCAAATACAATGACGACCGGCCAACACATAGCCAGTGCAAAAATGGCCACCTTTATTCGACAAAGCCAGAAAAAAAGACAAAACAGCAGAGGTAAACTTGACACAAATATGATCGAAACAGAACAAAATAACAAAAGGTGCCACATTTCAGACATAGCGTAGAGGTGCAAATACAGGCTGTTACCAGACACTTAAAAACAAAACATAAAATAATTAGCGTCGCGTGGAAAATACGGCGGAAATTGCAACAATGTACGCCAGACAGGTACAGGTAATCAGTAATCACGTCTGTTTTCATACCTTGAAGCAATATACCTGTTGACGCAACAGAACAGAGACAGGTGAGTGTATCCGTGTGAAACTAAGTCGCCAATGGCGACCGCATAAGGCATCAAACGCTTGTAACAGTGAGACTGACTGTATTACGATCTATCTGAAGACATCATGCTCAACGTGTGCGGCCCGACCTTGGTAGGCCAACATGGCTCAACATCGGCACAAAGATCAACGACAACCTGAGTGTTGTCGAAAAATCCACGTCACATTTACAGCGCAACTGTTCAACGTACTGGCGCTCAGGACGTCATCTGAAGTAGTTCGCTTGGTCTGAAGCCTTATCAGTCAAGGGCGAGAAGTCCATGTACTCGTAATGTTGTTGTGTATTCTGTCAGTTTGTTCCAGTCTCTTCTCTTGGGTAGCGTGAGTGTTTGTTTACGTCATCGAACAAACACGAAGCAGGTATAGTTAACATACAACATTTACACCATCTTCCACGCGTCAACACACCACGGCATATGTAAACAAGGAAATCGCAGACATCAGACTTCGCCCCCGAATGGTGCTGTCCCCTGGTGAGTCACTTCCCAGCAGATGCCCCAGTTTAGTCGCCTTTGCACGATGGATTAAGCGCAAACGTGACGTCAGCACAAAACCGGAAGTACATAACGTACTGCAAGCCGCCAGAGAAGGACCGAGCAACGGCGACAGGTAGCATGCACCAAGTGTCAATATGCAGTCGCACAATCAAGCATAGCAACGGACCTGCAGATCAACACAATGTCTATTGACCCACCCTAATCTGCAATGCGTCGAGAGGTGACTGTTAATAACTGTTAATTACTGATCACCTTAGTGATCCAGGTAAAGCGATCGATCCACTGTGTGTGTCTGCCTGTGTGTCGAACAACAGTTGTAATGAAAGGATCTGTGGTGTACTAATTTCGGCACGATAACCTTGACCTCAACGAGGAAAATGTTGAAGATCAAGAACAGATTATACGTTAAAGTTCAAGGTCAGAGGATGAAACAATGACAAAATGCATGGTCAGCGCAGCCCCACATGTAAACGTATGCACTGTAGGCAACCTATAGCGAATGACATTAAACCACGACAGAAACGTGCTTTGATTGAACGTTGTGCTAAATGCGTCGGTACTGACGGCACGACCTGGAGTGAGGGCATTTCTAGCTCATGCTGCAGTCAGCTCAGCTATCAGTTCCAGCTCTGCTGCTGCCGATGATTACACCTTTACAACACGCTTCTGCAGTACTGACAGCGAAAGGCCGCATCGCTGCTGCCACCTACCCCATAATGCTCATAATATCGACTCTATACGCCCGATATTCCCAATATGGTATCTTACAATGGGTCAGACAGAAGATGCCCCCCCCAAAAAAAAACTGCCCCTTCCCGTGGGATCCGGCTCCACCTAATAACGGTTCCTTGATCCATTCCAACCAGAGTCCGTATCGATCGGTTCACCCGTTTTTGTAGGGCTCATGGTTGTGACCAGCAAACACACAGAGAGATGTACAGACCACGCTACATCTGTAACAACAGACCGCATCTAAGCAATGCGTACATGCGACGTGGCCTGAACATCAGCAATCACCTCAACTGGGCGGTTCGACAGGAGCCAAGCCGTCGCAATCCAGAGAACGACGAACAGACCAACATGCGCCTAGAACTGTGCGACAAGAACTGTCAGTGTACACACACACACGTGACAAGACACTCGAGGATGGCAGAAACAAGCACGTGGCTCTACGCGGCTGTTTGGCGCTAGATACTCCGCTGTGTACTCTGATAATTCCAGAGTTCAACCTCATCAGTCGCACAGTCTGAATGTCAAGCTGTTTGTTTTCGTCGTACAGCACTAGTTTATTACAGCTCTCAAGCACCAACGCTCTCAATACGCACCCAATTCATGATTTCACGGTGGTGACTGACACTTCGTGAAATCGACCATATTCCGCGAATAAAGCATCCTCGCGCAAATTCAATTTAGTCTCATTTGTCAAGCTGCTCAAATTTTATCACACACTTTAATGCACATTTTGTCGTTTGCCATGTGCCCAACTCGAAAGCACAGTAGATCTCTTAAGAAAAAAGATGTGGCAAATAAATTGCTGCATATACGAGTTAACAAGAATTTTGTTAGTTTACAATCACGCAACACAGAGAACATAGTATTCATATTACAAAAAAACTGAAAAGTGTGGTTTCTCAAACTCTATTGGCGAAACTGTCGTAAACTGAACATATTTTCAGAAACACGTCGCAAAATGTCGTTTTCCCATGAATTCATTCGTTGCTAAGCTCTCAGGGATTGTGACAGTCAGTGGTTGTCCTCTGACTAAGACTGATGGGGTCTGTATCAGACTGGACCAACGACACTTCAGTCAATCAATAACAGGCTGACATCTTATGGACATGTTGCACAGCAGTTGCACAATCATAGCTGAAAGAGAGTCTAGTGGATCACGTGTCAGCAAGTATATTACGGCCAGGTTGAAAGAGGTCACAGGTCCGATGACCCGACCTGACCAGACCAAGACTGTTGATCCGGTAACTCTTGACCCAGTTCCAACTCTGGGCTATGGTCTAGCAAAAGCAACTATGACCAAAACAAGTCTCCGGGGACTCCACTGGAGAACGTCAGCTTGTTTGACGTTCTCCAAAATCTTCTGTCTGTCTCATAACAACTACTCATGAACTACTGAATAGGATAAAATCAAACTTTGCAGAACGACACGGCCAATGGATCAAAGAAAGGACTACAGATCTGGGGCCCGATTTTCAAGACTTCTTAAGAAGACCTTACGAAAATCTAAGGAAGATCTTAAGAAGTTTTGAGAACTGGGCCCCTGGGTCAAACGTAACCTGCCTCTATAGTCACTCTTAACCATGCTCTATTGCAACCCAAATCGCCCGGCTTGGTTTGAGGGTTGGCGGTCACTTCCCCTGACGCTGAGTCTGCACCCAGAAGCCATCAAACGAACCGGGTGAACTTGCAATGGCCACTGTCATGACAACAGCGCGATAAACACCGGCGGCACTGCCATGCTATCATCGTTATCGACGTAAGCTTATATATACAAGCAGGGGCAGAGCAGACAGAGAGAGTCAATCCGACTGATTGCCAGCCAGCTACGACCGCTCACGTGCTCGACGCTGTGGCCGGTAGCGCCATGTGCAGCAGCACTGCCACCACGGCCGGGTCGGTCTGCCAGCACGCGCTTATCTGGCACGACGCGTGTCCAGTTGTTACCGCACAAGTCCATATCCGCCGGAGTCGCATGCGGCGTGGCACGATCACGAGGCGGCGTGGCGGGAACGCGGCACTCAATTGATGTATATAGAGCGCCAAGCGGCGGCGGTCCCGGTACCGGGCCTCGAGCGGCACGAGGACGACCGCTCCCCGCAGCCCGTCTCGGTCGACAGTGGCGTAACAAAGGGCAGCGGGGCAGTCGCCCCCGGGCGGAGCAGGCGACGGGCGCAAAACAGCCTCACCAAAATATTTCATGACTAGGCCTATCCAACACGAGTATGATAGTTTGCTGAATGAGCCAAAAGTATAGTTTATTGCAACAATCGTTTGCTATTTTTGCTGTCAGCTTCTTTAGACATTGATTACTCCACTGCGTAGCATTTTACTTTCGGGCCCCGTGAGCCACCGCCCCGCAGAAAAAAATCGGGGTAAGGAGTGGGGCGCCTGGTTATGCCGCCACGACGGTCGGCGGACGACTGGGATGGCGGCGGCGCAGCTGCAGCGGCCGGCCGGCTGGTCGGTCGACGAGTCACGGAACGATTTGTCACGGCAGTATTGAACCGGCGGGTGGCCGGCAGAACCCACCAGCGCCGCCGCCGCGAGGCCGCTATCGCAACCACGTCGCCCGTCGCCTCACAGCTGCCTGCCGCGACCGACCGCATCGCTGCCACGCGCCTCCGATGTCGGACTTTTGTTCCTCCTCCCGGGAAAAGATAATGGGCCATACCCCACGATGAGTGTTGGCGGGGTGCTCATCTCTCCTTCTCAGGCCGTGGACACGTAGCTGGACAAACCATTTCAGTCTGTGACGCATGGCCGTGCGACGCCAGACCTACGGTTACCTTCCCAGCCGCAGGACATCACCGCCCCTTGACCGGTAGCAAATTATACTGCATGGTAACAGAGGCACGTGTGTGCGAACAACTTGCGAAACGGCCGGGAATGGAACCCGCGACCTTCTGAGTCGCGAGTCCAACGCTCTAACCATTACACCACGAGGTCCTCGCCCTAACCTTAACGAAACCTTAAAGCTTAAACTCTAACCCAAACCGGGACAGGGGGATGTTCGCGATGAGTTTTGGAAAGGAGGGGGTAGGTGTTCGTGGGGGGGACAAACTGTCCGGTGACGGTCGCCCTGAGGCGGCGACGGCCGCAGTTGCTGATAACTGGGCCGCGGGACCTGCGAGCAGCAGCAGGCTTCAGCGATCGCTCGTCGTCGCGGCCGAGGCGAAGACGCCGGCTACCGCCGGACCCCGGCCGGTCAGTCGTCGGTAATGCGGACTTGACAGACGTCTGACTGACAGTTCGCTTGCACATTAACCGCAGTCACGCCTTCACTACGGACACGGCGGACAGTGGCAGACACGGGTCAGCTTATAACAATCCAGTCCAGACCACGGATTAGCCCAAACCCACGTCCATCTCCGCTTCACCCTGCATATGAACCAAGGGAACCAGTGTATCCTGAAGTAATTTTATTACTTGGACCACTCTAAAAAATGCATGATTGACTGATTGATTACCCAGACTTTGTTTCAGGGGTGCAGCATATAAAATCATCAGCGCAGATCGAACTTGCCCCCAACTAACTCACAAAAGGGTATAGATGGCGCAATTTTTCCTCGGGGTGGGGGTGTTGACATGTAGACCATTCAGGCTGGTTGAACGTCGAAGTCGTCACTGTAGCCTACTCAGACTCGTCAGTGCTACCACATACATGGATAATGACTACAAGCTTACGGAACTCAGTAATAATAACAAACTGCGATGGTGAATGTGGGTGGTAGCAGCCAGTTTTCGGCGAACTCACAGCCCAAGTCGGCTTGGTCTGAAGGTTGGCGCCCATCTGGCACTGAATCTGCATTCATCAAGTCAGCTGGGTGAACTCTCGCAATGGGTCGCAGTGGTCTAGTGCTGGCGAAACAGCCGTGTAAGAGGACCCAGGTTTGAATAGTCTTGCCGCAGCGGGTGGCCGTGTTTATCGAGACAACCACTGCGATATACAGGCTAACTCCCGGCAAATGCTCCACGTTGAGACCGAAACTGCCTCGAAGCCTTTGCAGCACTCCTATCCTACGCCAGTCTGCACCAGACATGGAACTGGGTCACTGGGTCACCGGGTCACTGGGTCATCATTCTGACCCGGTGTGAGACCCGAGTTTTTCCGATTTTCGAAAAAAAATGCCCAGAATGCAAAACTTACATTTTAAATGCTGAAATGACAAAAGTCATTGTTAGGTGTCTGTTGTTGGACTGAAATCACTGGATGTCAGTCCATACAATGAACTTTAACTTTTACCTATGATTATTAAAAATTCTTTGGCCTGAGAATACTTCTTCACACATAAGTCGACATTTGGAGTTCATTATAGAACAGGGTCACCGGGTCAACTGGTCGCCGGGTCGCTGGATTCCCGGGTCACTGGGTCGCTGGGTCACAAAATGCGACCCAGTTCCATCTCTGGTCTGCACGCACGGCCTCGACGCCTTGACATCTCAGGAAACATGGTAACCAGTCATCACGGCTTACATGGTGTTTACACTTTACAACCCGTTGTACAACCGGTTGGATGAACTGTGCAAATGAGCCCAGCCAACGGTCTGTCTGAAAACCGCAGAAGACCGAAGGAGGGCCCGCAGAAAACCACAGGAGAGCAACATAATGTTCGGGTAAGATCGTCGAAAAAAAACAATGTGCTTTCGGTTTTCGTCGAAATGTTAGTAAAGATGTGGCAGGCCGGAAGACCGTTCCAAATCCTGGGAAAATGTTTCACAACTATAGCAAACTGCCAGTCGACTTGGACCGCCGCTCGATGCATGCTCTCAGACTGCACAAGGCGACTTGGAAACGCGGCCGTGGCCGTGACTGCGACGCTGATTCTGCCTTCATCGACGGCGATGTAAAGTAGCAAGGAGGAGCGTGGCTGGCGGGCGGGGGCGCCGGGCGGCCACAGCGCGGCTAGCGGTAATGTATCGGCGCTGGGGACGTCGACGACATGCAGCCCCGACCGACCAACCGTCTCGACTGACTCCGCCGCCGCCGCGGCGACTTACATCTGCCGCCAGCGTGCCCTGGGACAGACACGACAACCGACCGACAGACAGACAGAGGCACAGGCCGACTGTCGCGGCGCTAGAATGCAGGACACTGGTCCCACGGACATCCGCCCCCGCGCCCCGATCCGACCTCACCTTGATCTAACTCTACTCACCCTGATCCTTACCTTATACCATGCAAAAACGTTTCTTACATTTTTATCATCATCATCATCATCGTCATTTTATTTGCCCGATAATACAACAGTATGCACATCTACATCAATATTGTATCACACATATTCTTGTCACGATTTACGTTTTAACGCTTTTAAAAATCTTTTCAACGTTTTGATTATAAAAAAAAGTTAGTACAAATGTAACTCAAAATAGCCTGTCACTGGCATACTGCATCATTTGCAGCGTTATTTAAAACAAATGCACAATGCAATGTCATACAAGAAGCTCAGCTATCGCCGAGTGACCGCGCGATGCGTCTTGTCAGTAGTAATCTTGCCAATTACCACGCAACAGTGCAGAAACTACTTGTACGACAAGTCCTGACCAAAGCGATGGTATGAAGTTGGAGGTTTAGTTGGAGGCAATGTGTCATAAACAAACCGACGACGGTAGAGTTGTGTATATCACCTGTATACCGACGACTTGCTGTGGCGAAATTTTCTAAGTCCACAATGTAGAAATTGCTCACGTGACCCTGACCACGCCCAC